>Ga0187886_1000105_pt1 | contig 120381 bp, 84 predicted proteins | sample June2016WEW_20_1_FD_133001 | JGI IMG/M metagenome (GOLD analysis project Ga0187886, IMG submission 133001) | Peatland microbial communities from SPRUCE experiment site at the Marcell Experimental Forest, Minnesota, USA - June2016WEW_20_150 | ecosystem: Environmental > Terrestrial > Soil >...
CTTTTCCAATAATTGATCGGAAAACTGCGCTTTGTGACCGCCCGATCGATTCGCGGGTCCCTGAGCGGGATTCGAAGTGATGGTCTTGGGAAGCTCCATTCAACCCTCCGCCGATGCGCTCAGCAATACATGGACCTGATGCCGGCCACCATCATCCAGCAGTGGAATCTCGTTGTTGTTCAAAACGTTCCCATCCAGTCTGATTTGCTTGACGCCGCGATTGACACCCGCGGGATTCTCCACACAAATCTGAAAAGTCGTTTCGCCCAGGCGATACGTGACTTGATAACTCGACCAAGTTTTTGGAACGCAAGGATCGATTCGTAAGGTCCGCCCGATTCGCCGGATGCCCAGGATCGCTTCGAGTCCCACGCGATACATCAAGGCGCTCGAGCCGGTGTACCACGTCCAGCCGCCGCATCCGCTGTGCGACGACGCACTGTAAACGTCGGCCGCGATCACGTAGGGTTCCACCCCATACCGCGCCGCCTTTTTCGGCGTGTCGCTGTGATAAATCGGGTTGAGCAGACGGAACAGCGATTCAGCGCGATCACCTTGTCCGAGTTCGGCAAACGCCCACACCGCCCACAGCGCAGCGTGCGTGTACTGTGCACCGTTCTCGCGTATGCCGGGCGGATACCCTTTGATGTAACCCGGATCGCGCGGTGTTTGGTCGAAGGGCGGCGCGAGAAGGAGCACGAGTCGATCCGACGGGTGAACGAGCCGGTCGGCGACCGATTCCATCGCTTGTGTCGCGCGACCCGGGTCACTCGCGCCGGACAAAATCGCCCACGATTGGGCGATCGAATCGATCTGGCAATCCTTGTTCGCCGCCGATCCTAGAGGTGTGCCGTCGTCGTAATACGCGCGCCGGTACCATGCGCCATCCCAGGCGTTCGCTTCAATGGCTTGGCCCAGCTCATCAGCGCGCTGCCGATACGTCGCCGCTTGCGCCTGATCGCTTCGGCGCTCGCATAACCTGGCAAAGCGCGTCAACGTCGCGCACAAGAACCAACCCAGCCACACACTTTCCCCGCGTCCTTCGATACCGACCCGGTTCATACCGTCGTTCCAGTCGCCGCTGCCCATCAATGGCAGTCCATGCGCCCCGGCCGTGGTCCCCTTCTCTAATGCTCGACGGCAATGCTCGTAGAGCGTGTACGTTTCGGTGGTGGGTGCGTACTGGTTGTAGCGTTCTGCCTCGCCCGGCTCCAGTGGTGCGCCTTTGCGAAACGGAATATTTTCATCAAGGATTGTTTCATCGCCAGTAGCCGTCACATAGTGAGCGACGACAAACGGCAGCCACAACAGATCATCTGAGAAATGCGTGCGGACGCCCCGACCCGAAAACGGATGCCACCAATGCAACACGTCGCCGGCATCGAACTGGGACTGCGCGGCTTGCAGGATATGTTCGCGTGCGAGGTGCGGTGCGGCGTGAATGAACGCCATGACGTCTTGCAGCTGATCACGAAAACCAAACGCGCCGGACGATTGATAGAAGGCCGAGCGCGCCCAGACCCGACACGCCAGTGTTTGGTAGAGCAGCCAGCGGTTGAGCAAAAGGTTCATCGCCGGATCAGGGGTTTGCACTTGAACCGTCTCCAGCAACTTGTTCCAGCCCACATTCACCTGATTCCAGGCCGCCTCAATCTGTTCGGCATTTTGATAGTGCTCAATCAGTCGCAAGGCGTCCGCTCGATGCGCGCCCTCGCCGATCAAGAAAAAGACTTCTTGCGATTCGCCCGGTTGCAGATCGATATGAAGCTGCAAGGCGGCGCACGGATCGAGGCCCGGCTCGACGACGCTCGCCAGGCCAATGCGATCGAGCGCAGCGGGCTGACGAAGATTTCCCCTGCGCCCCAGAAACTCGGTGCGATCCGCCGTCAAGCCATGGAGCGGCCGGCTGGCCGCGACGAACGCGACGCACTCGCTGAATTCGGCGTTGTAGCAATTGCGCGCCAGGAGCGCTTGATGCTCGCTGTCATATTCTGAGACCACATATTGCTGCGCGGTGTCGCGCGTCACACCCAGCACCCATTCCGCGTAAAACGTCGCGGTGATGCGGCGCGTGTGCGCCCACATGTTTGTCAGGCGCAGTTGCACAACCTTGACCGGCGCCTCCGAGACTGCAAAGAGCCGCAAGCGCTGGGCCAGTCCGTGACTATTGTGCTCGAAAATCGAATAGCCAGCACCATGTCGAATTAAGTACGGTGCCGCCGCGCGACACGGCAGCGGAGTGGGCGACCAGACTTCGGCCGTTTCTTCGTCGCGCAAATAGATCGCTTCGCCCGGCGGATCGGTGATCGGATCGTTCGACCAGGGCGTGAGCCGGTTCTCACTGCTGTTGCCAAACCAGGTATAGCCCGCGCCGGTTTCGGAAACCGTGAAACCAAAATCGGGATTGGCAATGACGTTGATCCACGGCGCCGGCGTCCACCGTTCCGGCTCAAGGTAAATGACATACTCGCGTCCGTCCGCGCTAAATCCACCCAGTCCGTTGTCAAAGACAAGATCGCTGGGACGAGTAAGCGGTGGCGTGGATTCCAGCGTGGAATGGCCAGGCATGGGAACAAAGGCCGGCAGCTGCGTCACGGGTTTGTGCAGCACTTGCAATTGCTGAGCGAGTGAACCCTGCGTCCCGTTGAGCACAACGCGCGCGGCCGTTTCCAACAACACCCGATCGGCTTCGCTCAGCTGATCGGCATACAAAGTAAAGATGCCGCCGCGCCGATTAAACCAGTCCTCGCTGTTTTGACGGACGAGGACGCGCTGGAGTTGACCGCGCAATTCTTGCCCGTACGTCGTTCCCTGCTGGTTGAGAATGACCAGGTCAATCTTGATGCCCCGATTGCGCCAGTAGGTGTGCGCTTGGAGCGCTTGTTGCACCAAGGCCAGGTCTTCCGTTGTGTTCATCCGCACCAGCAGGATGGGATAATCGCCGGAGATGCTAAAGCGCCACAGGCCCGCTTGTCCCTTGCGATTCGCTGCGAGTGTTGCGGCGTTCGCGCGTAAGGCGGACCGCGGATACATCAGGGCCGACAAAAGCTGTTCGATCAGCTCCAAGTCCGTCACCGTCAGATCGAGTTGGTTCAGTTCCAATTCGGCGCGCACCCGCGCTTGCTCAAAGGCCCGCTCGATCGTTCGCGCGTCTTGATAGCGCTGCGCCAACGTCAAAGCCTTGTCGCGTGACCGCGCCGCCAGCGTGATAAAACTCACCTGCGCCGAGGCGTGCGGTTGCAGTTCGATGGTTTGGCCGAGCGCCATAATTGGATCAAGCGTTGCGCCAGTCGTCGCGGACAGCCCGTCCTTCGCACTCAATGCGGCCGGCGCGCGAAGCGTCCGGCCGCGCCCCAGGAATCGCGCCCGGTCGGTTTCATACGCGCCGGTGATTGAGTGTCCCGGCGAGCCCGTCGCGGAATGCGCCAGGTAGATGAGTTCTTCACTCGCCGAACGGGGCCGACGCCGAAAGAGGAGCACGTTCGTTTCCGGCACATATTCGCTTTCGATAAACAGATTGTTGAAGGCTGGATGGCGCGCATCAGCGGCTTGCGGCGCAAGGATGATTTCGCCGTAACTCGTCAGTGCGATTCGTCGCACGCGCTCGCCGTGATTCGTGAGCGAGATGCGGCGAATCTCGACATCGTCTTCTGGCGCGACGGTGATGTCCATCGTCAGACCGATGCCGTGATCGTTGCGCCGAAATTCTGCCATATGCGGATAGAACTGCACGGCCTGGCTCTCAGGCGGTGCGGCCGTCGGTTGATCAGCGGCCGACCACACATCGCCGTTCTCCAGGTCCTGAAGATAGACCCAGGCGCCGCAGTCCTCGCGTGTCGTGTCGGCGCGCCACCGCGTGAGGTCAAGGTCCTGCCAGCTGCTAAATCCAGCTCCCGCGCTCGTCATCAGCACGCCGTAATGTCCATTCGACAGGAAATGAACCTGGGGCGCGGGCGACTGCGCCGACACACTCCACGGCGAAGCGCTGACCTGCTGCCGAACTGGATCTTGTCGGGTGGCGCGCATGTCCTCCGGTTGCACCGCTTCGAGTGGCGCATCGTACGGCACTTTTTCTTGCAGGAATAATTCGACACTCCGCACGATCGGATCGGCGTGGAAGCGTCGCACCATGATGTTGTCGTGCAAGTAGTTGACGAGGGAGAGTAGGATCATCCCCTGGTGATGCGCCATATACGAACGCACGATGGCGTGCGTTTCGCCGAACGGAAGTCGCGTGGGCGAAAAATCAATAGATTCGTAGAAACCGTGCGGGCCCAGCATCTGCAACTCGTCCAGGCGTGCGATGTTCTCTATCACTTTGTGCGGACGCAACGACAGCGCGAGTAGCGAAGCGTAAGGTGCAACGACAAGGTCTTCGGTCAGGTTCCGCCTGAACCCAAAGCCAGGCACGCCAAAGGTGCGATACTGATAATTCTGATCCGCGTCAAACGCATAATAGCCCGATTCGGAAATGCCCCACGGTACCTTCTTGTGTTTGCCGTAATCGATTTGTCCATCCACTGCGGCCAGACAACTGTGCTGTAACAGCGTCCCTTCGTAATTGCGCATCAGCAGTGCGGGCATCAGATACTCGAACATCGTGCCCCCCCAGGATAACAGCGCGCGCCTGCCATCAACCTGGGTCAGCGGACGGCCCAGGTGCAGCCAGTGACTTGGCGGAACCTCATTCCGGGCGATGGTGACGATACTGGCGATCCGCGCTTCGGAGACGAGCAAATCATAGTAGTTGGGATCCAGTCTTTCGGCTGTGACGTTGTAGCCGATGTGAAACAATTGCCGCTGCTCATCAAACACGAAGCGAAAATCCATGGCCTGGACATGCTGCGCGGCTTGCTGTTCCAAATCTTGAAAGCCGATCAACACAACGTCGGCTGTCATCATGGCGATTGGTAATTTTTGGGCGAGGCGCGTGCACCACTCGCGGGCTTCGGGATCAAAACCTGCAAGGTCGCGGAGACGTTGCAGGTTCGCCAAGCCGGTTGTGCAGACGGACCCGATTTCTTCAAGCATGGGCGCAGTGGGCAAGCCGGCGCGCAGGGCTTGCCAAGCTTCGCGGATCGCGGATGCCCCATCGGGGCGCGCGAACAGCGCGGGCGGTTGGCTCATCAACACGAGCCAGGGCGCAAGTTGTTCGATCTCACGTTGTATACCGTACAAATGATTCTGTGTGCGATCAGCCGCGAGACTGAGTTTGTTGAGCGTGTCAGCGTCCAACGTGCTGGCGCTGGATGCGACGAGCGCCAGCAACGCTTGGTTGAGTTCGTTCCAACGCTCGCCGGTCAACTGATTCAACAGCGGCACCCAGGCCTCGGAATCGTTTTGCGCTGCTACGACGTTTTGCCGCATTTTTGCCAGCGCGGATTGGAGCGGCCCAACGGCATCTGCCGGCAGATCGTGCGCAACCTCATTGAAGAGACTCAGTGTATCGAGCAAGCCTTCCCAATTCTTCCGGCGCAAGACCGGTTGGTGCCGCAAGGTCTGACACCCTTGTCCCAGCGTGCGGAGAGAGGCGACCAGGTTGCCGCTGTCGATCGTGGAAACGTAACGCGGCGTCAGCGGCGCGAGTGTCCGGGTCTCGTACCAGTTCAAAAAATGCCCCCGATATTTTTCGAGCTGGGCCATGCTTTCAAATGTCGCACGCAAGCGGGCGGACAAATCGCTCAAGCCGATGTAGCCCAGATCATACGCAGCCAGCGTCGAAAGCAAGAACAGCCCCAGGTTCGTCGGCGATGTCTGATGGGCGATTATGCCGCGCGGCGCTTCCTGAAAATGATCCGGCGGCAGCCAGTGATCTTCGGGACCGACGAACTGTTCGAAAAAGGACCAGGTGCGCCGCGCCAGATTGCGAAGCCGCGCGGTCTCGTCGGCGGACAGCGGATCGGGGACGTGGTCGATCGGACGGCTGATCCACCAGGCGATCATTGGCGAAAGCAGCCAAACGATCAAGAGCGGCAACGCCACAAACAACGCGGTGGGATTGATCAAGATGATCAACCCAGCCAATGCGCCGGTTGAAAGTATCGCCGCAAGAATATGGTTAAACGTCACGCCGCCCGCAAATAACCGAACCGTATCCGCGTAGCTGGTCCATTGCAACAGGTGTTTGCGTGTGACGAATAAGCGAACGAGCGTGGTCGCTATTCCACCGAGCGTGAGCAATGTTTCGTAGAGAATAAAGGCCAGCCTCAACACCCAGCGCGCGAGGCCGGTTTGAAACGCGCGGAAAACCCGCCGCCAGGGACTCCCGCTCACGGCTTGAACCAAGCCGAGCACTAAACCGGTGAGAACCGGCACGGCGAGGGTCAGCCCGCCCGCGAGCGCCCACACCAACGGCGAGCCGGGCAACCACAGCCAGCCGGCCACAAACAGCGCGAGCAGAGCCGGCGCCAGCAGACTGCGGCGCAGGTTGTCCAGAATTTTCCAGCGGCTGATGACGGAGAGATCATTCGGGATCGTGCCTTTGTCAACCGCGGGAACCCGCGGCAAGAGCCAGGGCAACAACTGCCAGTCTCCGCGAATCCAGCGGCGCGAGCGACGCAGATAAACAAAGTAATGCGGCGGATAGTTTTCGTACAAGACGACGTCGGTGACTAACCCGACGCGCCCGTGAATCCCTTCGATCAAATCGTGACTGAGTAACGCATTTTCCGGCATCCGACCTGCGAGGCTGCGTTCGAAGGCGTCAATTTCATAGATGCCCTTGCCTACGTAACTACCTTCGCCAAACAAATCTTGATACGCGTTCGACACCGCGCGTGAGTACAAATCTAGGCCGACATCGCCGGCAAAGATGCGCGTAAAGCGCGAGCGGTTGACGCTGGTGGACGTGATCTCGATCCCGGGTTGCAGCAAAGTGTACCCGGCGATGACGGCGCCACTGCGCGGATCGAACTCGGCCCGATTGAGCGGATGCGCAAGCGTGGCGACCAGGCGGTGCGCGGCTTCGCGCGGCATCAGCGTGTCGGCATCCAGGGTGATGACGTACTTGATCTCAGGCAACACATCCAGGTCGCCCGTCTGCACGCTGAAAGCCGTTTCTGCGCCGCCGCGCAGCAACAGATTGAGTTGATGCAATTTGCCGCGTTTGCGCTCCCAACCCATCCAGCGCTCTTCGTGCGGATTCCATTTGGGATCGCGATGAAAGAGATAAAATGGCCCCGCCGTTTCTCGCTGATATTTTTCATTGAGCGCACAGATGCCAGCGGTGACTTGTGCAACCAACGGGTCAGCGCGGGACTTGGGCTGTTGTGGCGTGTCGGGCAAATCAGTGAGCAGCGCAAAGTACAGATGCGGGCCCTGGCTTCGCAAAAAGTGCAATTCCACTTGTTTGAGCAACGACTTGACTTCGGCAGCACTGGACAACAGCGAGGGGATGACCACCAGTGTCTTGTACTCGGCCGGGATGTTGTCCTCAAAATCCATCTTGGGCAAAACGCGCGGTGGAATGGCCAGCGTGATGATCCAGTTAATTAGACTGACGGACACGGTAAGCGCCGGGATGAGCAACAGAAGTCCGGCCGCCAGCTCTTGCCAAAGATTCGCGTCGGTCTCTCTTGCATAGAGGATGCCGCCGAGCACAACGATGAGCGTGATCAACCCAATGCCGCCGAGATACACCGGCGTTGGATGATCCAATGCCCCGCGGCGCACGCGCGAGCTCATGGGCACATGATAGCCCACGCGCGCGTCGAGCTGCGCACGGCCCGCATCGAGCAGATAGTAGCCGACGTGCGCGGCGCGCGGTGTTGCCGACTGTGAATAGGCCCGAGCCAGGTCAATCGCTTGGCCCGCGACGGATTGCTCATCCTGGCCGGTGGCGCGCGCCAACTTTTCGATCACCTTGCGATAGCGGTCGCGTGTCTCCCGATCCATTTTGGCATAGACGTTCGCTGGATCGTCGCGCAGAATGTGTTCGACCCGGCTGACGCTTTCAAAAAAGTCTTGCCAATCCTGGGTGGCCAGCATGTGCAGACTCGTAATGCAGTTGGCGACAGTCTCATCACCGGTGATCGGGTGGGGCAAGGTTAGCGTGGGGAGCGAATTTGCCCGGGGCAGATCGGTGATGCGGCTGACGCTTTGCGCCAGGAACTCGACGAGCCCAAGGCGGAGCATCACGGGCAGGGCCCACAATTCTCCCATTGTCAGTTGCGCGAGGTCCTGATAGAGATGCACAAAGCGCGTGATGTGATCCAGATCGAGCCGCGCCTTGCCCATCACGATCAATTTTTGCGCGACGGCATAGACACGCGGATAACCCTGCAGCGGCCCTGCGTCGCGTTTCGGCAATTGGCGATAGAAACTGGACGGCATATCCTCGCGGATTTGGCGGCAGGTTTGTTGGACCAGATAGAAATTATCCGGCAGCCACTCGGCGGCCTCGGAGAGCGAGTGGGTGTTGGACTTGGACTGCAACTGCCGCGTCGCTGCGCGAAACAGCTCTTCTTGGGCGTGCAAATAATTGGGCAACGGAAAGGACGGACTGGCCATGCGTTATGGCCTTCCGGGTTCGCCGTTAGCCACTTCGATTGGAGTGGGCGCTGTTTGGGTTTGCGCCCGATCTTCCATGATGACCAGCGGCGTCGTGCCATACGCAATCAAATGGGTGACCACATCGCCATAAAGCCTGCGGGTTTGACCGGAGCGACCATGCGCGCTGAGCAGCACCAGGTCGGTTTTTTCCTGCTCGACCAATTCATGCAACGTTGCCGCGAGGCGATCGCTGACGAGGACGCGCGCTTCAACGTTCCCGGCAATCCGCGACCGCAGTTGATCCAGGTACTGGGTCGCTTCTGCCTGATTGCGCTCCACGAGCCGGTCAACCAGCTCGACATCCTCGCGGCTGGGCGGCGTCCTCCGGGGCATGGAGGGCTTCTGGACGATGTGCACCAACACGATTTGCGCGTCGTGTGCGCGCGCCAGGGTGGCGGCGGCGGGCAGGATGGACTCGGCGCGTTGGGTGCCATCCATCGGCACGAGGATGCGCTGATAGCGCAAGCCCGTGACGTCCGGCGCCATGGGCTGAGCCGCGCGCACGATCATCACCGAAGTGCGCGCGCGCAGAGCAATTTTCTGCACGACGCTGCTCACGCCCCAGTCACTCAAACCGCTTTGCCCGTGACTGCTCAGGATGATCAGTTGGGGCGCGTGGGTGTCCGAAAACCCGATGACTTGTTCAGCCGCAAACCCTTCGAGGATGTGCGTTTCCGTGAGCAAGCCGGCTGCTTGCAGGCGCAGGTCCAATTCGTGCAAATACGTTTTCGCTTTGGCTTTGCGGATTTGCCAATTGAGCGGATCCATCGCCCGCCGCCAGCGCGCTTCGCGAGGCGTATCCATCACATGCAGGAGCGTGACTTGGGATTCGAACGCGCGCGCGACGGCGATCGTATGCGGCAACACGCACTCGGCGAGCGCCGAGCGATCCAAGGGGAGGAGAATTCGGTTAAACATCGGTCATTCCTCCTTTAGCAATAATAAACACCGATCGGTTGGCCGGGCCGATCAGACGCGCGGAATAATCGGTCAACGTCCGGCTGAGCCCACTTTCTTGAAATCGATAAAGCCCCGCTCGACATCGATCGAAATCAGTTGCACGCGAACCCGGTCGCCGACATCCAGGCCGTCGAACCCATTAACCAGTTTCCCTTCCACCGGCATATGGAGGAGCCGCACCCAGGTGCCTTTATCAGAAGCACCCGTGACAATGGCCTCAAACTGTTCGTTGATTCTCGATTCAAGAAGAAGCGCCGCCGCGGATTTGTCGACCTGCCGCTCGACTTTGTCAGCCGCATCCTCTTCTTCGGTGCAGTGTTTGGCCAGGGCATCCAGTTCATCCTTGCTATAGGGCCAGGAATCGCCCGCTATGGCGGCCTTCAGTAAGCGCTGGGTGATCAGATCGGGATAGCGACGATTCGGGGCGGTGGAATGGGCATAGTCCTTGACGGCGAGACCAAAGTGTCCCGGGGCCGTATCGCCGGGAAGCTCGGCCATGTATTCACCCGCTCCTAAGAGTTTGATGACCGCGAGGGAGAGGTCAGGGAATCGAAGCGGATCGGCGGCTTTCTCCTTGATGAGAAACTCGTCCAGCGCTTTTGGATCCGGATGAGCGGGCAGCCTGAATTTGTGTTCCCCGGCAATCTCGACAATCCGATCCCAGCGTTTTGGCTCACGGACCACGCGGCGGATGGAAGGGAATTTCCTCGCCGCGAGGTACCGGGCGGTTATGCCGTTGGCCGCGATCATGAAATCCTCAATAATGTCCGTGGCGCGGTTCTTGTTTTCGACTTCGAGATCACGGAGTTGATCGCCGTCAAAGATCGGTTTCGCCTTGATGGTTTCCAAACTCAGCGCCCCATGGACATGCCGTAGATTCCTCAGACTCTGCGCGGCCCGGTCCTGCGTGCGCAGATTCTCGTCGAGCGCAATGACGGCCGCGACGGCTTCCGGCACAGCTCCATTCCCCTCAAGCCAGGCAGCCACGCTGTTATAGGCAAGCTTCGCCTGATTGCGGACACGCGCTCGATAGATCTGAGAGTCCCGCACGGATCCATCCGGGCCAATCACCATTTCAATGACGAAGGAGAGGCGATCGGCCTTAAAGTTCAGTGAGGTGAGGTCGGTGGACAGCTTTTCAGGCAGCATGGGGAATATCATGGCCGCGGTATAAACCGAGGTCGTATTGTGGCGAGCGTGATCGTCAATGGCGGATCCTTTTTTGACGATCGAATCCACGTCGGCGACGGCCACAAGGATTTTGACCTTGTCTCCGGGCATGACCTCGGAAACGGTCAGCTGATCCAAGTCGCGGGAGTCGTCGTTATCGATGGACGCCCAGAGAAGATTGGTGAGGTCACGAATGGCCTCACCATTCGCGGCGGCGGGGGCCTGAATCCTGTCAAGTTCGGCGAGCGCTTCGGGAGAAAAGTCAGGGAGTAAGCCTCGATCCATCATCGCTCGCTGAGCGATGCTCTGTAAAATAGCCCGGTGCTGTTTTTCACTCGTCCTGATCGTGTTCATGCGATGTTCCTTTTCACGCCACCTTGTTCTCGGCGCCTGTTGCGCCGCGACGCGTTCCCAGCTGATGGGTCATCCCTTCCCGTTGGGCCGCCGGCTTCTGAAAAGCAGCGGCAAAGGAAGAGAGCAACACTATCATCAGCTGGGGAGAAGCTATCTGTCTAAACGCAGTTTTCATGCCAGAATCTTTCCGCGTTCTCAGAATGTCAGGAAATTGATTTCCTCTCTGGAAAAAGGCGGAATTTCAGGTGACCGGCGATTCAAAGCCTCCGCTTAGACAAATTGAGCTGGTTTCCCGCCTGAGAAATTGACCCATAAAACAGCACATTTCCTGTTGAATAGGATATTTCATGCCGCACTATCCTACTGGGGCTATCACTATCTCCTCTTAATCAATCAGCCTTTCGCCTTTTCCTGCGCGGCCTTTTTCAGCTTATCGTTGGCGAGAACAGCGATATCCACCCGGCGGTTTTTCTGCCGGCCTTCGGGCGTATCGTTCGTCACGATCGGCTGCGTTTCGCCGAAGCCGGCTATCGAGAACCTCGCCGACTTCACCTCGAGTGTCGCCAGGTTAAAAGCCACGGACTGAGCGCGGTCCTTCGAAAGGCTCATGTTGTGGTCATCCGATCCGGTGTTGTCCGTATGGCCTTCGATAAGAATGTTGGTATCGGGATATTTATTCAGGATTTTGGCCAGCTCGGCCAGGTTTGTTTTGCTGACCGGCCGGAGGTCGGATTTGTCAATGTCAAAAAGAATCCCGCTGTCAAAGGTGATTTTAATGCCTTCCCCGATGCGCTGGACTTCGGCCCCTTTAAGATCCCGCTGCATTTCCGCGGCCTGTTTGTCCATATAATTCCCGATAATAGCGCCGGCCCCTCCGCCGACGGCCGCCCCGAGAATCGCGCCGAGCAGGGTGTTTCCGGCGGCATGGCCGATCACCCCGCCGAGGACGGCGCCGCCTGCGCCGCCGATCACAGCGCCCCGCGTGGTCTGGTTCCAAGACGCGCAGTTGACGGCCGCATATAAGAAAACCACCAAGACGAATAACGTCAGAATTCTCTTCATGGGCGATTTTCCTCTGTCCAAATCATTTTGTCCTCCTTCTTTTCCTTGGCCTCTCCCGGGCCCGAGCTACTTCTTGGCGATCTGCCCTTTGACGATCTGGGACTGGTGCGCTCCCTTCAAGGTATGCACGAGGAATCCGTCCCCCCCCGGCAGCCACAGTTCCGCCAGCACGTAGTCCGTGACGTATTCGGTATAGGACGGCTCAAAATTCCCGACCATGTCGAAGACAAGCCGGGGCTCCTCGATGGCCGGCTTTGGCTGCTCCAACCGCTTGATGAAGGGGATTTGGACTTCCGTGCCGGTCGATTCCTGCCGAAGCGCGATCTGGCCATCGCCTTTCGGGGCAACCCAATACTCGCCCGGCGGAAACTTCTTGCCGCCCGCTTCGAACTTGAACGGGATCTTGAAAGCGCCCTGGGCATAGGCCAGGGCGCCGCCCGCGATGAGAATAAAGGCCATTGCCCCGCCGGCTAAAAAAACCAAACGTTTCATGTGAATCCTCCCTTTTCCGGCCCGCTTCACCTAATCCATGCCTTCCTGCATGCTTTCGCTGGGGGTCGGCTCCGGGGCCGTTGGAACGCCGTTCTTCAGCGCGTCTTCCATGGCCATGACGAACGTGTCGATTTCCTCGAGCGTCGTGTAGATGTTCGGCGATATCCGGAGAGCCTGATAATCGAAAACTTGATTGGGCGGGGCTCCTCCGACGAGCGAAACCGAGACGATCCGATACTTGTCCATCAGGAACTTATTGAGCGACCGGACGTCGATCCCCTCGATATTGACCGCCGCGACCGCCCAGACCTCCGCGGGCTCGCCGATGTTCGACAGAATCTTGATGCGCGGATGGACTTTGAGCGCGTTCGCCCAGCGGAGGGTCAGGTAGCGGAACCGCGCCGCCTTGCGCTCGGCCCCGATGGCCTGATGGAACGCCAGCGCCTCGCCGAGCGCGGCCCGAATGGCCCACGGGTGCGTCCCGATGGCCTCGAACTTGCGGATGTCGTTGTCCTGCTGCTCGGGGGCCGCCTGCAGCGGCCAGAACTTCGGGATCATCTCCTTGCGCATGTACAGGAGGCCGTTGCCGATTGGGGCCATCAGCCATTTGTGCAGGCTGACGCCGTAGGCGTCGCACTCAAGGTCCCGCAGCTTGAATGGGAACTGCCCCAGTGCGTGCGCGCCGTCGACGATCGTGACGATCCCCTTCGAGCGGGCCAGGCGCGACAGCCTCTGCACCGGGAATAGCTGGGCCGTCAGGTTGGTCGTGTGGCAGAAATGGAAGACCTTCGTCTTCGGGGTGATGGCCTTCTCGAACCTCTGGTAGAGGTCGTCCCCCGTCGTCGGAACGGGAAACTGGAAACGCGTCACTTTGATCCCCTCGCGTCGCATGCGCTGGTCCCAGGTCGTCAGCATGCGCGGGTAATCCTGCTCGGTCGTGACGACCTCGTCGCCGGGTTTGAGATCGAGCCCGTTCTGGGCGATCTGCAGGGCTTCGCTCGCGCCTCGCGTCAACGCGATCTCCTCGGGGTCGCAGCCGAACTCCGCCGCCATTTTCATGCGGAGCGATGAGGCGTTCGAGGCGACCATGCCCTGGTAATGGACGGGCAGCATGTTGATCATGTCCATATAGCGGAATTCCGACTCGAGCACGACCCGGGCGCACGGCGAGGTGAAGCCGTTATTGAGGTTAATCAGCGTACGGTCCAGCTTGAAGGCCAGTTGGATCTCCCGCCAGTAGAACTCGTCTTTCGCGACCTCCTCCGGCGTCCGGTTCACGATCGCCTGGGTAGCGGCCATGACCCTTTCGAGGGCGTCGGCCTTGAACGCGAACGCGGCCACTCCGAGGGCGCCGCCCGCGTGCAGAAACGCCCGCCGGCTCCACATCGTTGAATTCATGTCGGTCCTCCTTGGATATGTGTTCGCAACAATCGAAATGAATGTCTCATTTCTTGAGATGATGGTATTCGCGTCCGTAGATCGGTGTCAAGGATAAAAATAGCTTTTCGCTTTCTTGACATGGATTCGCGGTCGGGAATATCATTCGGCCTTACAACTATTTATGGAATCGGAGGACGGATGAGAAAACGAGCGCTAATATTCGTAGTCGGCGTGCTTGTGCTGGCGGCTGCCGTCGCCAGTTTCCAAAAGCCTGCCCGGACGCCGGACGACCCCGTTGTCAAGAAGATCATCGAACTCGGCAAGAATGATAATCAGGTCATGGTTTGGAACGACTATGCCAGCAATCGGTTCGGCAGTCGGGAGACGGGCTCGAACGCTTACACCGACGCGACCGCTTGGGCGGTCTGGCAATTCAAGCAGTGGGGACTCGAAGCCGAGCTCGACGAGGCCGGCGAGGCGCCGGTCGGCTTCAACCGCGGCCCGTGGTTCGGCAAGATGGTCAAGCCGGCCGAAAAAGCGCTCTTTTTCGGGACGCCCAGCTACACAGCGGGAACGAAGGGTGTGCAGCGCGGGCCGGTCGTTATCCTGAAGACGGATCCCTTCTCGATCCCGGGACGCAATGCCACTCCGGAAAATGTCGAGAAAAAGCGCGCCGCGGTCGAAGCGGCGATGGCGGAAGTCAATGGAAACAAGAGCGCCTTCAAAGGGGCCTGGGTCCTGATCCCGGGTGAAAACACCGGTTTTGCCCGCGACGGTCGCCGCGGCACTCCGGAGTACGCCGACGCTAAACTGATCCCTCCGCTCACCAATTTGCTCGTCGAGGCCGGCGCCCTTGGCACCATTCAGCTGTCTAAAACGGAGCCGTTCAGGATCATGGACGGTTATGTCGAGTCCTGGGACAAGTTGCCCGTCCTGCCCGACATCAAGCTGGCCGAGAACCAGTACAACGAAATCAAGGGTTTGGTCGAGAAAGGCGAGCGGGTGGAGCTCGAGTTCGACATCCGTAACTGGTTCAAAATGGGCCCGCTCAAATACCACAGCGTCGTCGCGACGCTCCGCGGGACGACATTCCCCGACGAGTGTATCGTGATCGGCGGCCATTTCGACTGCTTCAGCGGCGGAACCGGCGGCATCGATGATGGGTCGGGTTTCGCCCCCGGCATGGAAGCGATCCGCCTCATCAAAGCCGCCGGCGGGCAGCCGAAGCGCTCCATCATCGTTATGCTCTTCGCAGCGGAAGAACTCGGGCTGGTCGGCTCGCAGGCGTGGCTGAAGAAGCACCCCGAAATGCATCCCAAGATCATGATGATGATCAACCGGGACGGCAGCCCGAGCGCCATTACCGGAGCGTCCGTTCCCGAAACCTGGTATGCGGATTTCCAGAAGATTACCGCTCCTCTGGCCAATGTGAACGCGAAGTGGCCGTTCAAGCTCGAACGAGGCCTGCCGAGGGCGCATGCGACGACCCCGGCCGGCACGGACTCTTCTTCGTTCGAAATGGTGAGCGTGCCGACGTTGAGCTTCAGGACGCAGTCCGACTACGTCTACAACCATGCCTGGCACACGCTCTACGACACGTACAGCGAGCTCGTCCCGTACACTGAACACCAGCAGCATTCCGCGCTGGTCACCGCGGTCGTCGCCTACGGCGCGGCGAACCTCGACAAACCGCTCACGCGTGGGGGCGTCTACCTGGCCGACGGCCTGTACGCCGATATCGCCATCGGGACCGCCGATGCGCCGAGCCACTTCATGACCGCCCTCGACTTTGTGAACGCTCCCCTGCAGACGGCGAACTTCATTCGCATCGTCGAAGGGAAAAGCTCAGGCCAACGGGGCGCGGGCCCCGGTCCGGCCGGTCCTCCGGGCGGTGGCGCTCGCGGGATGGGAGGTCCGGGCGGCCCGCGACCGGAGATCCCGCCGATTGGCACAGTCGACGTGAGGGGCGGGCTTATCAACGGTCTCGTTGTTTCCGACGTCCAAAAGACGGTGGCGATACCAACCCTGCCGATGTCCGTCAACGCGGCGCTCAAACACGATGCCGTGGGCATCCTCGGCGTCTCGGCCCCGAACGCGTTCTACCTCACGCTTCAGAAAAGCCCGGGGCTCGACAAAAAATACACCGCGATCGGGAAAACAATCGCCGGGCTTGATTTGCTGCGGACCGTAAAAAAGGGAGACGCGATCAGAAGCATCCGGATCGTCCGGGTAGGGCAGGCAGCGCGCGATTTCAAGACGGACGACGAGGCGTTCAAGAAACTGCTCGAACCGGGAAAATAAAAGCGGCCGGACAAATCCGTCACGGCCCAAGAGGAATTCGGTGACACACGCCGCCGGGCGTGTGTTACCGGATTACAGGTTCCATCACTCACCATGACAGTGACATCTTGGGCGGCCGAGTCCAAGCGTTGAGTCTTGGGGGCGTCTCGTTCCCGGCGACGAATTTATTTCCGGGCCTTTATTCTTTTCGATCCGGCGGGCGCTGATAGACCCTGACATAATCCACCAGGAGGCTATCGGGGAGCACCGCCGCCGTGATGTCGCCGGCCCAATTCCCGACCTCGAGGCTCAGAATGATGTATTCGGCGCGGCGGGATACCGCCTCGGAGGTGCGCCAGGTTTCCCGGCCATCAACGGAGAAAACGTATTCTCGCGGCGTCCACAAGAAGCCGATCGTGTGCCAGCCGTCGCCCAGACCGGGAACGTCGGCCGCCTTCTTGGACGATTTGTGGTCCGGGCCGTAGCCGTCCCAGTGGAGCGTATGCTGCAGGCTGTCGCCGAACTTGGTTAGATACTCGAAGATGTCGATCTCGGCCCCGCTTTCCGCGACGTTCCCGATGGATTTTCCATAGGCCGGCGATTGCAGCCAGAAAGCCGACCAGTGGCCGGGTTGCTTCTGCCATCGGACCCGGCACTCGAAATAACCGTAGAGCGGCTCGAACTTGCCGGCGGTCGCGATCATGGCGGTGTGATATTCCTTGCCGGCGCGCTTGGTCGTCAGCACAAGATGGCCTTCGCCGTCCAGGGTGACGCAGTCTTTGACATTGATCGCGGCGCGTCGCGGCCCGAGTCCGCGGTAGTCCCATTTGCTTAAATCTAGGGTCTTGCCGTCGAATTCGTCGGCCCAGACCAGCTTGTAATCCGCCGGCTTTTGATCAAAGGATAAAAGCGGCGCGGCAGCCGGAATTCTTGCCGTTTGGGGGGGCTGGGTCGGAACGCTGGCTCGGTCGAACGACTGAGGGCTCGAAGCGAGTGGCCGGTCAGCCGTCGCGGTCGCGAATAGAACGCAGATAATGGCCAGGACAAAAAGTGTCTTTCTCATCTTCCCCCTCCTCCAGATAAAAATAGTATCGCAGAGGAAAACAGCGCGCCGATTAGTCATTTGAAACGCTTTTTTTCTGTGGAGCAATCCTAACTTTTTCAGATTAAAATAGTCAAGGAGAAAAGGGCTCTATGACGATTAATGCGGTTATTTCATGGCTTAGATATCAAGAAATAGAAACAGGGAACTCTTCTCTTTTTTCAGGTGGAGAAGCGTCCCATAAACGCAGCCGGACACTATGAAGAATAGGGCGATACAATACCTATTTCCGCTTTTTTTTTCTCTTTTTTTTGCCTTTTTGACAACTTTCTTCCGGATTGCCTCGTCTAAAGTGTGACGGACAATGGACCCCATAAACGAAAAACAACTGACGGATCGCCTGATCGAGGGAGAAGCCGGGGCGTTCAGGGAATTCGTGGAGATCTATAAGCAGCGGATCTACGGACTTGCTTTTGAACTGACCCGGAATCATGCGGACGCTGATGACGTTTCCCAGGCGGTCTTCATCAAGGTCTTCCGGTCGATAAGGACGTTCAAGAAGGATGCCTGCCTGAATTCCTGGCTGTATCGGATCGCGGTCAACGCGGCCATCGACCATCTTCGTAAACGGCCGTTTTTTCCGCCGGAAAAGACAGGGTCCCTGCCCGGCCGTCTTGCCGACGATAGCGTTCCGCGGAGTTCCGATCATTCGCCGGATCCCCAACGGGAAGCCGAAGCCGTCCTCATGCGGAAGAAGATCGACGACGCCCTGGCCAGGATCTCAGACCGCGAAAAGACCGTTTTTCTCCTTCGCCACTACCACGACCTGAGCTTGAAAGAGATTGCGGAAACGCTCGGGCTGACCCTCGGGTCCGTGAAAAGCTACCTCTTCCGTTCGGTCAAGAAGCTCCAAAAGGAGCTGGGTATCGTCCCGGCTCCGGTCAAGCCGGGAGGCTGAAGATGAACAGATGTGGGAAAATAAAAGATCTATTCCTGGAATCCCTTTATGGGGAGTTGGATCCGCGCAAGGAAAATTCCTTGACGCGCCATCTGGACGAGTGCCGGGCCTGCCGTGAAGAGTACGACGCCATGGCTCGGACGCTCGTGGTCATGGGGATGAAAAAGGCGGCCGATCCTGGGCAGGACTACTGGGCCGGCTATTATGATAAGCTCGAGCAACGAATGGCCGCGGAAGGGCTTTTCGAGGCGTTGCGGCCCAAGTCCCGTCGCCGCCCCCTCGCCGGCTTCGGCTTCTTTCCCCGATGGGCCTACGGCGCGGCTGGCGTCTTCGCTCTGGTGGCCGCGGGCATACTGATCGGGCGCCTCACGCTCCATCGGGTCTCTATCGCCGCCAATCCGCCCGCTGCCGGAGGCGCTGCAGCCGTCCCCTCAGCTTCCCAGACCGCCGACCTTTCGCTTCGAACGTCCCGCTATCTCGATCGCTCCAAGGTCATCCTCCTCGCCCTGGTGAATTTCGATGGCGGGACGAAGGATATCGCCGGACTCAATCTTCCCCGGCAGAAGGAGATGTCGCAGGAGCTGGTGAAAGAGGCCTCGACCCTGAAGGGAGACCTCAAGGCTGCCAAGGAGCGCCAGCTCGAGCGGCTCGTCGGCGAGCTCGAGATGATCCTGTCCCAGATCGCGAACCTGAAGTCCGAAACCGATATCTCTTCGGTCGAGATCGTCAAGGCCGGCGTCGAGCTCAAGGACATTTTATTCAAAATCAATCTCTCTGAGATGCGTCGGGGCGGCGAGAAGAACCGGGTTTCAGCGAAATCCGTCCCGACCAAGGAAAAAACGGCCAAAACGGCTTTAAAGATATAAATAAGGAGTCGCATCATGAAAAGAATAAAGATTCTCATCGGTCTCATCGTTTGTCTTGCCATGGCCGGTGTCGCCGGAACGGCGGGTGTCCGCCCCGTCCCGCGGCCGATCGGCGCCGAGGAGGAGCAGACCCCGGACGCCAAGCAATACCAAGCCGCCTACCTCCTTGTCCTGGAGGAGAAATGGGAGGACGCCGCCAAGACCCTGGACGCGTTCATCCAAGCCTACCCCAAGAGCGTTTGGATGGTCGATGCCCGCTACTGGAAGTGTTACGTCCTGGACAAGATCGGCGAGGAGCCGGAAAAAGCGTTCAAGGCCTACCAGGAATTCGTCAAGGCTTATCCCTCGAGCGATTGGGCCGATGAGGCCCGGGCGAACATGATCCAGCTCGGCCGGCAATTGGTCGATATGGGAAAACGCGAATACGAAGCGGTCATCAAATCCATGGAGAAATCGGGCGACGATGAGGTCACCATGGCCGCGCTCTACGCCCTTCGGGATAGCGGCGGGGAGAGCGCCCTCCAGACGATGATCGATATCTACGACCAGAGCAAAAACTCGCGTTTGCGTTCCCGGATCGCCGGGATCCTCGGAGATTTCAAGTCGCCCAAGGCCTTCCAGAAACTGGCCGAGATCGTCGTCAAGGACCCCTCGCCCGAAGTCCGCCGCCACGCCCTCGACGGCATCGCCGAGATAAAAACGCCCGAGGCGGTCGCCATTCTCAAGGACATTGTTCAGAAGGAGCCGAGCCTCGAGGCTCGGCGCTCGGCCCTTCAGGCGTTGGGCGAGATGAACGACCCGATCCTCATTCCGTTTCTCAAGCAGACCGCCCTCGGTGCCACGAACGAGGAAATAGCCCGGGCCGCCATCTATAGCCTCGGAGAGATCAAGTTTCGGGACGCCGGCGTCGCCCTTCAACAGATCCTGAAGGAAGCCAAATCCGCGGAGACCCGGCGGGCGGCCATCCACATGATGGCCGAGCGGAAGGAACCCGAATCCCTGGACCTGTTCCAATCGTTGGCTATGAACGACCCCGATCCCGATGTCAGAAACACGGCCCTCTCGAGCCTCAGCGAGATGAAGAGCAAGGAATCCCTGACCGCCCTCAAGGCGATCCTGGCTGCGGCGAAAAACGAGGAGAGCCGGCGCGAGGCCTTGATGGCGATAGGCGAATTCGGAGGTCCCGAGGCCGAGGCGTTTCTCGTGGCGACGGCCCTGTCCGGTGCCGATGAGGAATCAGCTCAGGCGGCAGTCGAGGCTTTGACCGACATCGTCGACGAAGCCCACGCCGACGTTTTCCTCCAGATCTTCAAGGGCGCAAAACATTCGGAAGCGAGAAAGGCCGCCCTCGAAGCGCTGGCCGAGAAAAAGGAAAAAGCGGTGGTCAAGACCCTCGCCCCTTTGCTCAAAGACGAGAAAGACCCCGAAATGAGGAAAGCGATCATCTCGATCCTGGGCGATTCGAAGAATGACGAAGCCGTCCCGATCCTGCTGGAAACGGCCAAGAAAGACTCCGAGATCGAGGTCCGCACGGCCGCCGTTTCCGCCCTGGGCGACATCAACACGCCGAAATCCCGGGAAGCCCTCATGGAGATCCTGAAGAAGAAGATCAAAGACGGGGAAGACCGCTGAGGTGAGGGCCATGTCCAGTCGCAAGAGATCGCTTTGTTTCATCTGCGCGTTCGGCCTGATCGTGGCTTTGGCCGGGACTCTCTCCCCCCTGCAGGTCATCCGTCATCCCGCGCCGAGCGGCCCGCTGGCCGGACGTTTGGACTGGGCCCTGCAAGAGGCCGCGAAGATCGGATCGGGAAAAGGCTTCTGGATCGGGTTCGGCATTCGGAGACTGATGGGAGAACACTCCCAGATCGGAATGAATGTCCGGTTCACGTCGGAAGCCCCCTCTCTCGATGAGTTGATCTACGGCCGCCGTTCCGCCGTCGAGCGTAAAATCTCGTCAGAGCAGGAGATCAAAGACGCGGCCCGTCATGCTTTGGATCCCGCCGCTCCCGGAGGACGGGAGAGGAAGGTCCTCAAGGAGATCGCCATCCTGATGAAATTCACGGCGGCCGCGACGCGGAAACCGCAGTCCGTGTCCATCAGCAGCCTTTCATTCGGCGTTTCGCTCGAGGATCTCCCCTTGTTCTGGCTGGGTCCGGCCTCGGATGACGACAGCATCCGGTTGCTCGAGAGTTTCTATGGCCCGGCCGCGTCCGAGGAGCTCCGGTCGTCCCTGGTCGAGGCCGTGGCCCTCCATCGGAAAGCCGACCGCGTCGTCCCTTTTCTAGAGCGCGTCCTCAGCGGCCGCGAGCCCGAAAAACTCCGGGCCGAAGCGGCCGAATTCCTCGGGGACCAGGATGATGTCCGGGCGCTGGATATCCTGCGCCGGACCGTCCGGACCGATGTTTCGCTTGAAGTCCGGAAAGGCGCGGTCTCCGGATTGACCGAGATGAGTCTTCCGGCGGCAGCCGATGTCCTAATCGATCTCGCCCTCAACGGCTGCGAGGCCGAGGTCCGGGACGAAGCGATCCAGGGGCTCGCCGAAAAAGCGACGAAGGCGACTATCGCCACCCTCGAACAGTTGGCCACCACGGATAAAGACGCCGAAATCCAGAAGCAGGCAGTTTCCGCCCTTGCCGATCTCCCGGCGAAAGGCGGACTGCCCTACTTGATCAAAATAGCTAAAACCCATCCGGTTCGGGATGTCCGGATCGAGGCGATCGAAGCGTTGGGCGATTTCCATGATCCGGCCGCAGTCAAAGCCCTCGTGGAAATCATCAAGAACGCCAAGTGACGCTTGAGGAGCCTTCTCGGGCCTTTTCGGCGCCGCGGTGCAGGTTGTCCAGCCTTCGCATCACTTCATCGACGACCAATTGCTTTTTGTCTTCCCGAAAACCCGCTTCGTCCTTGATCGCGGCGCGGAATTCCCGGCAGGCGATGATCGGGCTCGCGGTCATGACGAGCTTGTCCCGCACGATCAGATCCTCGCTCATTTCTCCGGCGGGATTGATCCGCAGAATATTGCCGTTGATGGAGATCAAGATCATGAAATCGAAGGTCTTGATGTAGGAGTCGATCTCCCGGACTCCTCGCTTGCTCCCCGGGTCCCAAGGGCGGAATCGGGTACCCGCGGGGTAAACCAGCACCATTTTTCCTTCGGCTTTGACGCGGGCGAGCGATTTCATGGCGGCGCGGTTGATGGAGTTGCTTTTCAGGACTTCATGGACGAGTTCACGGGGTTCCTTGATCTTAGTGCGGATGATTTCGAGATAACGGCTCGGGTAGATGACGATCCGCGTATAGGCTCCGGTCAGGGCGCGAATGAGCGGGTTTTCCTCGTGGAGCTTGATGCCGGCGATGGCCACGATGGCCTCGGCCGCAGCGCGGCCTTCATCGCCGAGCCGGGAAAGAAAATATATCAGGACGGGCAGATCGGCGTTGCTGTAATGTTCGGAAAGAATAAGGACTGCCCGTCCGTCCCGGGCCAACCGATGCAGTTCGAAGATGTGGGATGCGTTCCGGAGGCCGCTCCCGTCCTCGATGTTTTCCTGAATCATCGAATCGATCAAGGTCCGGATGGCGGGATTTCCCTCCAGAAAAACATGGCCCTTGTCGACGGCGGGAGATCCCTGAGACAGGCGGACCATCCGCTCGATCGTTTCCTTATATCGCGTGATGATCTGTTCCATGGACATATCTTATTTTTTCAGGATTGACTAACTATAATCAGGCCCAGGCAGGCTGTCAATGAGCATTCACTGGAGAAAATAGGGGAATTGGGGATCAGGTATTGTGTCTCCATTTAATTTCGGAGAATCCGGATTTCTTGACATCATCTACGGCCGGCGTAATGATTTTTCGAAAAGAGCGGTTGGGACGCAGAGCTTTGAGCCGGGGGAAGAGACGCGGCGCGAAAAAGGAGCTTCCTCTTTCCTGCCCCCCTTTCCATTATTAAGGAGGGGAATCGAACTTTCACTTCACTGGTGGTACAATGAACAGGGGCAGGTCAACTTAAATAGGAGGATGCCATGATCCATTTGAAAAGGACTGTTCTCGCTGCGGCCCTCTGTCTGCTTTTCATATCCGCGGCCCTCGTTCCCACCCAGGCCCAGAACTCCAACGCTCCGCAGCTGGGCAAATCGTCTATCAAAAACGTCATCGCGGCCATGACGCTCGAGGAAAAGGCGGCCCTCGTTGTCGGCGTGAGCGCGAGAATGTCGGGGCCTCCCACGGCCGCCGGAGCCGCCACGCCCGCGCCTCGCGCCGCGCCACAATCCAAGCCGCTGGTTCAAGGCGCCGCCGGCACATCATTCACCCTTCAGCGTCTGGGCATAACGCCGATGGTGCTGGCCGACGGCCCCGCCGGATTGAGAATCAGTCCAACTCGTGAAAACGAGAAGACCACGTACTACTGCACGGCGTTCCCTATGGCCACCCTGATGGCTTCTACCTGGAACATCGACCTGGTCGCCAAGGTCGGACAGGCGGTGGGCGATGAGGTCCATGAATACGGCGTCGATATCATCCTGGGCCCGGCGATGAACAACCATCGCAATCTTCTCTGCGGGCGGAACTTCGAATATTATTCCGAGGACCCGTTCGTGACCGGGAAAATTGCGGCGGCCATGGTGAACGGCATCCAGTCCTGCGGCGTCGGGAGTTCGATCAAGCATTTCGCGGCCAACAACGCCGAGACGAATCGGACCTCGCTTGATACGATCGTGAGCGAGCGGGCGCTGCGCGAAATCTATCTCGAAGGATTCCGGATCGCCGTCGAGGAGGCGCAGCCCTGGACGGTGATGTCGTCCTACAACATGATCAACGGCGTCTATACGTCGGAGAGCGCCGACCTCCTGACGAAGATCCTGCGCAACGACTGGGGCTTCAAGGGCTTCGTCATGACCGACTGGGGCGGGGGCAAGGACCCCATCGCCCAAATGATCGCCGGCAACGACCTGCTCATGCCCGGCAATCCCAACCAGGTCCAGGCCATCGTCAAAGGCGTGCGGGAGGGGAAGCTCGACGTCAAAGCGCTCGATCGGAACGTCGAAAAAATCCTGAACATCCTCGTTCGGAGCCCCCGGTTCAAAGCCTACGCCTATTCAAACCAACCCGACCTTAAAGCCCATGCCCAGGTTGCCCGCGAGGCGGCGACCGAAGGGATGATCCTCCTGAAAAACGCCGACGCCGCGCTCCCCCTGGCCAAGGAAACGAAAAAAATCGCGGCGTTCGGGAATGCCGCCTACGAGACCGTCACCGGAGGGACCGGAAGCGGCGACGTCAACAAAGCCTATCGCGTTTCGATCGCCGAGGGCCTGCAAACCGCGGGATACGCCGTGCATGAAGGACTGCAAGCCCTGTACACGGCCTATCTGAAGGCCATGCGCGAAGTCCGTCCGCAGCCCCAGCGCGGATTCATGGGCGGTTCGAGGCCGACGGCGGAAATGGTCTTGAATTCCGAGTTGATCGAGAACCTCTCCGCGGTTGCCGATGCGGCCGTCGTCACCATCGGCCGGATCTCGGGCGAAGGCCGCGACCGGACCAACGTGGAAGGCGATTTCAAGCTTACGGCCGTGGAGCGCGAACTCGTCCAGCGGGTCTCGACAGCCTTCCAGGCCAAGAAAAAAAAGGCGATTGTCGTGCTGAATGTCGGCGGAGTCGTCGAAGTCGCCTCCTGGCGGGACCAACCCGACGCCATTTTGCTCTCCTGGCTGGCCGGCCAGGAAATCGGCAACGCCGTGGCCGACATTCTCAGCGGCAAAGTCAATCCGTCCGGCAAGCTGGCCACCACGATCCCCATGAGCTACGACGACGTGCCGTCGGCGAAGAGCTTCCCCGGCAAGGAAGTCCCGGCCGATCCGGCGGCGGGCGCAGCGCCGGCCCCGCCCCAAGCGCAAGGTCAAGCGCAGGGACAGGGACCAGGCCAAGGTCAGAGAGGCGGCGGGCCCTCTGTCCGAAGGGCCGCGGTCGTGACCTACGAAGACGGAATCTATGTAGGGTATCGCTTCTACGAGTCGTTCGGCGTGAAGCCGGCCTACGAATTCGGCTATGGTCTGTCTTATACGAATTTCGCTTACAGCAACCTGAAATTGAGCTCGCCGACGTTCAAGGGAAAAATGACGGCGTCCGTGGACGTCAAAAATGCCGGCACGGTTCCCGGCAAGGAAATCGTCGAGCTCTACGTGGCCGCGCCGGCCGCGAAACTCGCCAAGCCCGCCCTGGAATTGAAGGGCTTCGCCAAGACGAAGCTGCTTCAGCCGGGCGAGACGCAGACGCTGACGTTCGTCCTCGACGGCCGTAGTCTGGCGTCCTTCGACGGCGCCCGCTCTGCGTGGATGGCTGAAGCCGGAGCCTACGAAGTGAGGATCGGAGCGTCGTCCCGGGACATCCGCCAAAAGGCCTCGTTCACGCTCGGCCGCGAACTGACGGTCAAGAAAGAGAGCGTGGCCCTGGTGCCGAAAGTGAAAATCTCCGAGATGAAACCCGGACGTCCCGGACGCGCCGCGTGAAGCGGGTTGCGAAATAAAACGTGTTGCGCTATCCTGACCTCTTGCGCGTTCGGCTTTTATCCTGAAGACCGATGCGACAATGAGGCCGGCGTTATTCGAAGAATGATCGATAAAAAAGAGATGATCCATGAAACTCAAGGTCATGGGATTCCTCCTCATTTGGGCGATGGCCCTGGCCCGGCCGATGCCGGGAATCTGCCAGGACGCCGACGTCCGCGGCCAGCTTTCCGGATGGCTGGCCTATCATGATGCGCCTTCCGCGGAAAGCGGGTTCGGGTTGCGCTATATCCCCGCGTTTTCCCTGAAGCTCGATCTGGGCCGGGGTTGGGCCCTCGATTCCGAAGTCTCGGTCAACGCCTATGGATCCGCCCGCGGCGCTTCATTTTCGGGCTTGGAGACGAGCGGTGAGGTGAGGCCCTACCGGATGTGGGTCCGCCTGGCCTCGGATCGGTTCGAAGCCCGCCTCGGCCTTCAGAAAATCAACTTCGGCTCGGCCATGCTCCTGCGTCCGTTGATGTGGTTCGACCGCCTCGATCCCAATGATCCGCTCCAGCTCACCGACGGCGTCTACGGGCTCCTCCTTAAATATACCTTCGCCGGCAACGCCAACATCTGGATATGGGGGCTTTACGGCAACGGCGATCCCAAGGGCTGGGAGACGGTCGGGACAAAAAAAACCGCGCCCGAATTCGGCGGGCGGGTTCAGGTTCCCGTGCCGGCCGGCGAAGTCGCCCTGTCCTACCACCATCGCACGATCGACGCTGCGAACGGCGGCGCCGCGCTTCCGCCCGGCGAGCGGACGAACCCGCCCGAGGACCGGCTCGGGTTCGACGGCAAATGGGACCTCGGCGTCGGCCTGTGGATCGAGGCCGTGCTGTCCCGCCAGGGCTATGCCGTCTTTCCTCTGCGCTATCAAAGAACCCTCACCGTCGGCTTGGACTACACGTTCAGTCTGGGTAATGGACTGCATGTCCTGGCCGAGCATCTCCAAGCCGCAGTCGCCGCAGACGCTTGGGGAAGCGGCGACTCCCGGGACTTCACCGGGCTGACGCTCGACTATCCGCTCGGCCTGCTCGATCGGCTGAGCGGCATGGTCTTCTATGCGGGCTCGACCCAGGACTGGTACCGCCTCCTGACTTGGCGGCGGACCTACGACCGCTGGAGCTTCTACGTCATCGGGTTCTGGAACCCGGATCAATATCAAATATTTCCCGGCCGGCCGGGCGCGAGCCTCTTCGCCGGCAAGGGCGTTCAGCTGACCATAGTCTTCAACCACTAGAGAGAGGTCCCCATGACGACGGACAACGGCATCATCATCCGAACAACCCATCTGACGAAAATCTATCCCATGGGCGAGCAGTCGATCACGGCCCTCGACGACGTCAACCTGGCCTTCGGCCGCGGCGAGTTCGCTGGCTTGGTCGGGCCCAGCGGTTCAGGCAAGACGACCCTGCTCAACATCCTCGGCTCGCTCGACGCGCCGACGAGCGGCAGCGCCGAGGTCCTGGGCCGCAAGGTCGAATCCCTCGGGCACAGACAGGCCGCCGAGTTGCGCAACCACCACATCGGCTTCATCTTCCAGACCTTCAATCTCCTGCCCGTCTACACCGTCTACGAGAACGTGGAATTCCCGCTCCTCCTCCTAGGCCTGGCCTCCGCGACCCGCCGCAAGGCGATCTTCGACGCCCTGGACTGGGTCCATCTCACCGACCGGGCCAAATCGCGGCCGGCCCAGCTCTCGGGCGGCCAGAGCCAGCGGGTGGCCATCGCCCGGGCCGTGGTCAAGAAACCCGAGCTCGTCCTGGCCGATGAACCGACGGCCAACCTGGACGCGGAGAACTCGCACAACATCCTGCAGACGATGGAGGCCATCAACCGCGACCTGGGCACGACATTCCTGTTTTCCACCCACGACGACAAGGTCATCCACCACTTGAGACGCAAGATCACTCTGGTCGACGGCCGGGTGGCCGGGGACGAGGCGATCGCCGGGCGCTAGGAGGGAGCCATGATCATTCCCAAGCTTGCCATCCGCAACATGTTGGGCGCCGGGACCAAAACATGGTTGAACGCGGCCGTCCTGTCCATGGCCTTCGTCGTCATTATCTGTGTCCAGGGGCTCTACCTCGGGCTCGACGTCGAGGCCTCGCACGCCATGGTCGCCGCGGAATACGGCGGGGGGCAATATTGGATGAACGCCTACGACCCCTTCGACCCGTTTTCCTTCCAGGACGCCCACGCCGCCGTCCCCGGGCCGCTCCAATCCAGGATCGACGCCGGCCAAGCCACGCCCGTTCTTCTGGTTCCCGGTACGATCTATCCCAACGGGCGCATCCGCTCGGTGCTTCTTAAAGGTATCGACCCCGCCCAGACGCTCCTGTCTATCCCCTCGGCCGTCTTGAAGCTGGTCGACCAAGAGATTCCGGGCTTGATCGGCACGCGCATGGCCCGCTCGGCGGGCTTGAAAAAAGGCGATGTCGTGACCGCCCGCTGGCGCGATGCCAAAGGCACGTTCGACGCCCAGGATATCGCCATCGTCGAAGTCATGTCGACTACCGTCCAATCGATCGACGACGGCCAGATCTGGCTTTCGCTCGAGACCTTGCGGAAGATGGCGGCCATGCCCGGACAGGCCACGATTGTCGTGACCGCCCGGGACGCCGGCCCGTCGCTCTCGGCTCCCGGCTGGACTTATAAAGGGCTCGATGACCTACTCATTGACATCAAGAACTTCGTCAAGGGCAAGACGATCGGAGCCTCCATTTTCTACGCCATCCTTCTCTTCCTGGCCATGCTGGCCATTTTTAACACCCAGCTCTTGTCGATTTGGCGGCGGCGTCGCGAGATTGGGACGATGATGGCCTTGGGTTTCCTCCGCGGCAGGGTCATCGCCCTGTTCACGCTGGAGGGCGCCTTGAACGGGGTCTTCGCCGCCCTGATCGGCGCGGTCTACGGGATCCCTCTCCTGGCCTACTTCGCCGCCAGCGGCCTTGCCATGGGCACGAAAATGGGGGACAGTTTCGGGTTCGCTTTGAGCGAGAAACTGTACCCCACTTATAGTGCCGGGCTGGTGCTCGGCACGACGGTCCTTGTTTTTCTGATCACCACGATCGTCAGCTTCATTCCGACCCGGCGGATCTCGCGGCTCAAGCCGACCGAAGCCCTGCGGGGGAAACTCACATGATGAAGTTCCTGCTCAAAGGCATCCTCCGCGATCGGACCCGGAGCCTCTTTCCCTTCCTGATCGTCACGGTGGGGGTTTTCCTCTCGGTCGCGCTCTATGGCTACCTCAGGGGCGCCGAGATCGACGTTGTCCGATCCAACGCCAACCTGGGCTTCGGCCACGTCCGGGTGCTGACCGCTGCCTACGCCCGGGACATCGAACAGCTCCCCAACGACCTGGCCCTGACCGGCGTATCGGCATTGACCGTCCAGCTGTGCTCCGCCTTCCCCGGCATGATCTGGACGCCGCGGATCGAATACGGCGGGCTTCTCGACGTTCCCGACGAAAAGGGCGAAACGCGGGCCCAGGCCCCTATTGCCGGCCTCGCTGTCGAATTGCGCGCGCCGTCCGGCCCGGAACGGGAGCTCCTCGGCCTGGACCGAATCCTCGTCCGCGGCCGGCTCCCGGAAAAGCCGGGCGATATGTTGATCAGCGAGGGCCTGGCCGAAAAATTAAAAGTCAATCCGGGTGACAAAGCCACGCTCATCGGAACGACGATGCACGGCAGCATGGCCCTGGAGAATTTCGTCATCTCCGGCACGATCCGTTTCGGTATCCAGGCCATGGACCGGATGGCGGCCATCGCCGACCTGGCCGACGTCCAAAAAGCGCTGGACATGCCGGACGCGGCGGGGGAAATTTTGGGATTTTTCCAGGATGGGTTTTATAACCAGGAGAAAGCGGCCGGTTTGGCCCAGGTTTTCCAGGCCCGCTTCGGGGAGGGGATGGACGAGTTCAGGCCCGTGATCCAAACGCTGCGCGACCAGCCGGGGATGGACTATTTGTTCCGGCAGCTGGCGTATGTCACGTTCCTCATCGTCGGCATCTTCCTCCTGTCCATGTCTCTCGTCCTCTGGAACGCCGGCCTCCTCGGGACCCTCCGCCGTTATGGGGAATTCGGGGTCCGCCTGGCCATCGGTGAGGATAAAAGCCGCGTCTACCGGTCCATGATCGTGGAAGCGCTGATGATCGGAGTGCTGGGCTCGATCGCCGGAACGGTTCTCGGATTGGGACTGTCCTATTATCTGCAAGCCAAGGGCATCGACCTCAGCGGCATGCTCAAAAACGTCAGCTTCCTGATGCCAACGGTAATCCGGTCCAAGGTCACGCCCTTCAGCTACGTCATCGGCTTCATCCCCGGTCTCGTGGCCACGCTCGTCGGCTCGGCCATCGCCGGCCGGGCCATCTACAAGAGGCAGACCGCCAGCCTGTTCAAGGAGCTGGAATCATGAAAAGACTCATTCTCGCTCTCGCGACGGCGGCCGCCCTGGCCGTGGCCCAGGCGCCGACCCCGTCGGCCGATTCGATCCTCGACCGCGTCGACGCCAACGCCGTGCCCGGAAACAAGATCCTGATCAGCGAGATGACCATCCACGGCCGGCGCGACAGCCGCACCCTTCGTTCCAAATCCTGGATCCAGGGCCAGGAAAAGGCCTTCAGTGAATATCTCGATCCGCCGCGCGAGCAGGGGACAAAAATGCTCAAGCTGGGCGACCAGCTGTGGACGTATTCGCCCGACACGGACCGGATCATCAGCATTTCGGGGCATATGCTCCGGCAGTCCGTGATGGGATCGGACCTGTCCTACGAGGACATGATGGAAGACCGTCGGCTGCGCACGGCCTACGAGGCCAAGGTCGCGGGCCAGGAGGCGGTCGGCGGCCGCGACTGCTGGATCATCGAAATGACTTCGAGGACGGGGGAGGCCGCCTACCAAAGCCGCAAGAGCTGGGTGGACAAGGAGCGCTTCCTCGTCCTGAAGGAGGAGCGCTACGCCAAAAGCGGCAAGCTGCTCAAGGATGTCGCCGTCCAGTCCGCGATCCGCGTCGGCGAACGCTGGGTGGCCGAGCGCGTCATCTTCCGCGACGCCCTGAAACAGGGCGGGGGGACCGAATTCAAGGTCGTGTCCATCGAGTTCGACACGGCCATCCCGGAATCCCTTTTTTCCAAAGCGTCGCTGAGGAAATAAAAAATCAGATGCGATGAGGAACGGGGCCTGATATGATAAGCCGGAGGTCCAACCCGCCATGACCCTCGACCAACTTTCCGAGGCAGCTCAAAAAGAAATCGGACCCCTTAAAAGCCGGGTCATCCGCCGGGCCAGCGGCGTCCTCCCTTATGACTATATCGTGCCGAACGGGGTTTACGAGGAACAGTGGGATTGGGACGCTTTTTTCGTCGGCCTTCATCTCATCTCGGCGGACAAAGCCGACGGGATTTACCTCAAAAACTGGTGTCTGAATTTTCTTCACCACACGGAGCCGGACGGCCAGACGCCGGGGGGAATACGGCCCTGGGCCGGGCGCGATGCCCGTCTTTACCACATCAAGCCGCTCATGGGACAGGCGGCCTACTATGCGTCTTTGGCGCTCGAGGACTTCGGCTGGATCGAGCCGGTCTGGGATAAGATGAAAGCCTGCGTCACGTATCGAGAGCGGAAAATGACCGATCCCAGGACGGGACTCGTCAAATGGTGGGACAGCCTGGAATCGGGGGCCGACAACAATCCCGCCCTTGTCCGTCGCTACCACAACAGCGTCGCCGGAGCCGATGTCAACGCCTTCATGGTCCTCGATTACCGGGCCATGGCGCTCGCCGCCGGCCGGATCGGAAAACGCGATGAGGTCGACGCTTTCGCCGCGCGGGCGCGCCGTCTGAGCGACGCGGTCAACCGGTATCTCTGGGACGTCGCCGACGCCACCTATTATAATTATGACGCCGTCGATCAGGCGCTCATCCGGTGCGTCACGTATAGCAATCAGGTGCCGTTATGGGCGAGGCTGGCCCCGAAAGATAGGGCGAAGGCCATGATCGAGCGCTATGTGCTCGATCCCGGCAAGCTCTGGTCCCGGCACGGCGTCCGTTCTCTGGCGGCGGACGAGCCCCTCTACAACAATGAGAATGTGATCAAGCCTTATTCCAATTGGCAGGGCCCGATCTGGCCGCACGCGAACTGGATGGTCATGCACGCGCTCATTCATTACGGCTATCCGGACGCCGCCCTCGAAACGGCCGGTAAGGTCACCCGGCTTTGCCTGGAGGATCTGGCCCGAAACGGGATGATGCACGAAAATTATCACGCGGACAGCGGCGCTCCGTTGGCCGCGCCCGACTTCATCAGCTGGAACCTCCTCGTCGCCCAGATGATCGAGGAGGCCCGGACCCGGCGGTTCATGCCGGATCCCGGCCAATCCCTGTGGCCCGATTGAGGCGCCGATAAACGGGCGCTTTTCCAAATTTTTGATTGCTAAGTATATGTATTTATGCTACTATATATATGGAACGGATAAAGGAAGGGGCACGGGCCCTGATCGGTCACATACTCCTCTCCTTTATTACGGTCACATTTTTATGGGGAATCGGGGGATTTGCCTCCCCCGGTTGAACCCGCGTCAAAGGAGACGAGTATGAATATTTATGTAGGCAACATTTCCAGGGACGTCACCGAAGCCGACCTCAAAGAGGCCTTTGCGGCTTTTGGAACGGTCCAGAGCGCGGCGATCATCAAGGAAAAGTACACCGGTGAATCCCGCGGTTTCGGCTTCGTCGAGATGCCGAACAAGGAAGAGGCCGAGAAGGCCATCGCCGGCATGAACGGGAAAGACCTCAAAGGTCGCAACCTGACGGCCAACGAAGCCAAGCCCCGCACGGACAGACCCCGTGACGGCGGATTCGGCGGCGGCCGGCCGGGCGGCGGCGGACGAGGCGGATTCGGCGGCGGACGCCGGTTCTGATCTGACGTCACACGGGGACATAAAACAGGGATCTTCGGATTCTTGTTTGTGTCCTCGTTTTTTTTCCCTGACAAAATTCAGGAAAGGCGAGGCCGATGGCGATGGAATTCGGCTCCCTTTTCTATGTCCTATAGTTTCTGAAAAACGGATTTCTTGCGATTTCCGCTGGCCTGGAAGGACGTCCGGGGCGGCCCAGGGAATGAATCGAGGGGGCGGCGATGTCTGAGAAATCAAAGAATGGAACGCCGGCAGTCGGCCGCAAATGGCCGCTTTATGTGTTTGTCGCGGCCTGTTTGCTATCGCTCCCCGCTTCTGCGCTGGGCGGAAATCCGTCCGAATGGAAATTGCGAGTGACCATCGAAAAAGCCGGTATTCTGAGCGAACCCGATATCAAGGGCAGGGTCATGGCTTTCGTCGCCAGGGGGACGATCCTGGAATCCTATGAAAAGGCTGGAGACTGGTTTCGCGTGATCCTCTGGCCCGACGCCTCGGGTTTTATCGCCGTCGGCTATATTCTGTCCAAGAACGTCGACGTATTGGAAGAGAAACCGAGTACGGAGTCCGACTTCTGGAAAGAGGAAGCCGTTTTTTTTCGCGGAATCGGACTGACCTTGAAGTTGGCGGGAGGCTTGGACTATTTTTCGGGCGGCGACATCACGAAAGGGACTCGGGGGATGTATGATTCCGCCGCCGAGACGCTCGCGGCCATGGGCTATATCGTTAATAAGAGTCCGGAATTCTTTCATTCCGGCTATGACTTGTCGGCGGATGCCATCTACGATTTCTCCGATCGGCTGGGCCTCGGCTTGGGCGTAAGCTTGGTCCGGTTTTCCGAGACAAACACGGCGTACGATTTCTCCACGCCTGGCGTGCTTGCCGCGGATTTACAAAGCAAACCCGATATCGATGTCATCCAGATTCGATTGGGTCTTTTTTACCGGATTCCTTTTTATCGATCGCTCTCCATCGTCCTTAACGGCGGGCCCGCGCTCTATCTGACGAGTTATTCGTACGGCATGACTTCGACGATCGCCGGATTCTGGCGGGACAATGTGAATCAAAGCGCGAGCGCTAAGACGATCGGGTTCTACGGCGGGTTCGAGCTCGAAGCCAAGATCAGCCCGAGAGCCGCCTTGTTTTTGGAGTGTCAGGGGAGATACGCCAGAATCTCCGGCTTCAAGGGGTCGGGGATTCGGACAATTTGGCAAAATGGTCAGATGCCCGAAGTGGACACAACAGGGACTCTTTATGATATCGAAGGAGGCGCGCATCCCGAATTGTCCTTTCTCAATGAAGCCCCTTCCGGCTCCGGGAGCGCGAAGCCGGCCGTCTTTGATTTCAGCGGCGTCTGCGTTCGGGCCGGATTTAAAATGAGATTTTGAGGAGTTCCGGCATTGAAGAATAAAATTTTCGCCGTCCTTCTTTTCTTATCCTTGGCCCTGCCCGCGGCGCTTTCCGCGGCGAAAAGCCCCGCGCTGCCGAAACAGTACGCGACGTGGATGAACGAGGAGGTCGCCTATATCATCACCCCGCAGGAAAAAGAAGCCTTCGCCGGGCTGGGGACGGACGGAGACAGGGATCTCTTCATCAAGGAATTCTGGCGGCAGCGGGATCCGACGCCCGGCACGCCCCGGAATGAATACCGGGAAGAACACGAACGGAGAATCGCCGTCGTGAACGCCATGTTCGGGCGAGGCAAGCCGACGGACGGCTGGAATTCAGAGCGGGGAAGGATTTACATCAAGCTGGGGTTGCCGGTCGACGTACACGATTTCGTTTCCGTCCGGATCTATCCCGTCGAGGTTTGGACGTATGCCGGGCTTCCCGGGATCGGGGGTGTTTCCACGTTCCGGTTTTTATTTTTTAAAAGGCAAGGCCGCGGAGAGTTCGTCCTCTACGATCCCATCGCCGACGGGCCCAAAAGCCTGGTCCCCGCCGCCGCGATGAAATCGGAGATCGAAGAATTAAAAAAAATGCTCGATGAAGCGAGTCCCCTGGCCGGCGATTTCCCCGAAAGCTGGGCGGCTCCGGATCGGCAAGCGTATGTTTTTTTAAGGAATTTCGTTTCCCCCGAATTGGCTGAGGCCGCGCTTTCTTTCGTCCCGGGAGCGGTGGACTCTCGTCACGCCGGGATGTTCAAATCCTTCTTGGGCGACATCGAATCCTATCCCTATCGAATCGTCCGCGGGGGCTATGTTTCGGATTTCGTGAAGACGAGAACGGCCGGAGACGTGAATTATGCCCTTCATCGCGTCGGGAATCAGTTCAAAATGATCGCCCTTCAAGACGCTTCGGGCCTTTTCTCCGTGCATTACGCCCTGGCCCCGGACGCCCTGACGTTCATTTCGTCCGGGGATCGATATCAAGCCGACTTGAAAGCGTCCGTCCGGTTGACCGATGCGGCCGGGAAGATCGCTTTCGAGCGGGAACGTCGCGTGACGATCGATTTGAAAAAAGAAGAAATGAAGATCCTCGGCGGGAATGCCTGCCAACTGTATGATTTCTGTTCCGCCCGCCCGGGGAATTACGTCTTCCGCCTTGTTCTGGAAAACGCCGCCGCGAAGGAATTCACCTCGATCGAGAAAAGCATCGAGATTCCCGATGGACAAATCCCGGGGATGAGCCCTCTCCTTTTTGCCGGGAAGGTTTTCGAAGAGGTCTCCTCGAATCCGGCCGGAGGGGCTTTCCAGGCTGGAAAACGGTGGATTTATCCGTCGCTCGATCGCGTGTTCTCAAAAAAGGACCGGCTGTTTCTGTTCTTCCAGATCTATGGCCTGAGCCGGGAATTGCGGGACGGAGGTCTTTTGGAATATTCGTTTTCCGACGGCCGGCGGACGGTGCAGACCTTGCGCAAGAACGTCCGGGAATACGATAACGACCGGGATTTTCTCGAGGCGTTTCCTCTCGAAAAATTTCCGCCCGGAACGTATACGGTGATGGTCGCGCTGGTCGACGGCGGAAAGAAGGTCCTTCTTGCGGCCCAAGAGGAATTCTCCGTTGCCGAGAAACCGGTTTCCGGTTTCTGGATCGTTTCTCCGGCGAAACCGGCGCCGGACAACTTGTCTTTTTCGTTTCGGCCGTCAAGGGACGAGCCTTCTGGCTCGCCACTCGCCCGTGGCTTATATCCACGGGCGAGTACGGCGGAAGCGGACCCCCGGGCAAAGCCCGGGGCCCCGGCCGCCGTCGAATCGCTTCCCCGTGTCAGGACGAACGTCTGGGCATCGGAGCGAATGAGCGAGAGCGCTTTCCGCTTTATTTAATCTGTCCGAGCAGTCGCTTGAGGGCCTGCATCTTTTTTTCCGATCCGACAATGAGGTCCTTGGGAAATCGGTCGTATTTCAGCAAATCTTCATAAATGCCCAAGCTTTGCTGTAAGTTCAACCCCATCCCCGCCAGGTATTGCAGCCGCAGGTTCCGATCCCGGTTGATCTCCGCGCCCTTCAGCCACGGTCCCAGATCGGGCGCCTGCCCGGCATATGTCGAGACGAGATCCACCGCCGACGAAAACCCCACTTCGCCGATCGACCAGCCGACGGCCTTATGGTCTTCGCGATCCAACCGCTCTTGGAGCGCGTCCAAATCGATCCGGAGGGCGTCCTCCTGCCCGATGAGCACGACATCGTAGCCGACGCCGACGATGTCGTTGCTCCATATCGTCCCGAAGGGATAGACGTCGAAAAACGTCGCGATCTCGCTTTTGACGGCCTCCATGGTGCTCTCGTACAAAGGGACCCACTGGGCGATGATGCCGCCCGGATTCAAATGCCGCTTGCACAACTCGAAATATTCCTCGGTATAAAGGGCGGCGGAGCCCTTGACCCAGGGATGGATCGGGTCGGAGGTGATGATGTCGAAGGTCTCTTTCGTGGTGAGAATGAAATGCCGGGCGTCATCGTAAACCACTTCGACCCGGGGATCGTCCAGCATGTCGTAATTCTGCTCCCCGAAGTAGCGGGCCACGACCTTGGGAATCAGCGGCTCGATCTCGCAGATCACGATCCTCTTCACTCCGGAGTAGAGCACGAACGAACCGGCGGTCACGCCCGCTCCGCAACCCACGACGAGGACCGTGCGGGGGTTCGCATGGAAGAGGGCCGGGACGTGCCCGAGCATGCGCTGCACCCGCATGTCCGCCGGATCGCTCGAGGCCTCCACCTTGCCGCTGACATGGAAACGCCGCACGTCGTTGTCCAATTGGGTGACCGCGACCGAGGAATTCATGCCTTCGCCGACGTAGAGCAATTGCGCTTCGCCGAGCCGCTCGGGCAGTTTTCGGCCATACGCGATCAATTCCCAGGGAACCTGGGGCACGCTCCAGGCTAAAACCGCGGCGAGGATCGCCCCGGCCGCCAACCGGATCGCGGGAGAAATTTTAGGCCGACGCTCTTGAAGTCCGTCCGCGAGGCTGGTCCGGGGCCGGTTCCGCCGCAGATATGGCGCGAAGGCCAGAAGCGCGGCGGCGGCGGAAAATCCGATCATCAGCCTTTGGGAATGCCGCGTGCCCAGCGCGGGAATGAAAACCAGGCTGAATCCGATGGCGCCGACGATGGCCCCGGCCGTGTTGGCGGCATAGACTCTCCCGACCAACCGTCCCGGGTCGTGCGCCTGAGGCGCGACGGCGGCCAGGGCCAGCGGGAAACTCGCTCCCCAGAGAAGCGCCGGCGGGAATACGGCGCAAAGACAGCGCACGACGTCCATGAAAAAGTTGGACCATAAATGTCCGGTTGACGCGTAACGGATCGACCAATAGGGCAGGATTTTGGCCAGCATAAAAGCGGCCAAGGCGATGGCCGCGATCAGAAAGAGCTGAGCGGATCCCAGCGCCGATCGCGGGCGCGCGGTCCGGCGCGTCAGATACGAGCCGAGGCCGCTACCGATCCCCAGCCCCGCCAGGAAAACGGCCAAAATGATGGAAAACGTGTAGACCGTTCCTCCCAACATCAACGACAATAGGCGCGTCCAGATCACTTCGGCGCCCAGCGCGCAGAAGCCCGACAGGCCGATCACGATCAGCACCGGCCAGGCGCCGCGGAGACGCGTCGCTCGATCCCGATCCTGCCAGTCCGACGGACGGAAGTCGCGCGTTCCGGCCGCCAAGCCGAGGCCGAGCAACGCCACGCCTCCGTTAATCGAAGCGGCGACATAAGTCGCCGTCGTTATGTCATGCAACCGCAGGAGATAAAACCCGGCCAGCAGGCTTCCGAATACGGCTCCGGTCGTGTTCCCGCCGTAGAAGAAGCCCAGCCACGAAACGCCGCGGGGCGTCAGCTCGACCCATCGCGAGAGGGCCGGCAGCGTCGCGCCCATCAGCATGGTCGGGAGCAGCAGGCATATAGCGCTGACCGCGCCGCGAAGCAGGATTCCCGCGAATCCATGCCCCGCGGTCGCCGTGTAGAATCGGACGACGGACGGCATGCCGAATAGGACCGCGAGTCCGAGCGCGCCGATTCCTATCTCGAGTCCGGCGTAAACGCGCAAGGGGTGCCGGCGGGCCGAAATGAGGTGGGGCAGGAAGAGGCTGCCGAGGCTCATGCCTCCCATATAGGTCCCCAACAGCACGGCCATGGAGACCGCGGTCGATCCGATGACCATTTCCAGCACCTGGAACCAGACGATCTCGTAAATCAAGGCGGCGCAGCCGCTGGCCGCGAACGCTCCCAGCAGAAGAGGCAAATAACGGCTTGGGACGGAACCGCTCGAGGAGAGAACAGGGTCTTGTCTATTCATGGCGTAATGGCGATTCCTTGGGCGGGAACCGGCCCCGCTTCAAACGTCGAAATCTTAGTGGGAGAATGTATCCCATGTCAAGGGACGGGCCTTCGCGGCGGAAGTCAAGGGACGAGCCAAGGGCTCGCCACTCGCCCGGAGCTTATATGCACGGGCGAGTACGGCGGAAGTGGACCCCCGGGCAAAGCCCGGGGCCCCAGCCGCCGTGGAGAATTCCTGTCAAGAATAAGGGACGTTCGCGGGACGCCCGCCGTCCGCAAGAAATCCTTGCGGCTCGCCCCCGAGTTGTTTTATGATGGCGGCGATAAGAAAGGAGGGCCGCTTGGCAAAGAACAACCGGGCCTATAAGAGTGCGAAGAGAAACAAAGAGCTGGACCGCTTGAAAAAGCGGGAGGAAAAAAGGCTGAAACGCCTGCGCGGCGAAACGCCGGCCCCGGAAACGGGCGAAGAAGCCCCAGCCGAGGGCGTGACTCAGAATCCGGGATCCGGCGAGTCACAATAAGCCCGTTTTTTTGAGTCCCATGCATCTGCCTCGCCACGGCTCTTTTCCGGATGAGATCAAAAAGAAATTTTGGATCGTGAAATAGCCGCAAGGCCGTAAAGCAAGGAGTGACCATGCCCACCAAATCCAAAAACCCCCATCTCCCGTTCGGCGACCAGCGGACGGCCCCCTGGTACGGAAAAGATATCCTGTCGGTCAAGCAGTTCAGCCGCGCCGACCTGGAATACATTTTCGGCGTGGCCCACGAGATGCGGATCATGGTCGAGCGGATCGGCACGTTCGACCTGCTGAAGGGCAAAATCCTGGCGAACTTGTTCTACGAGCCGTCCACGCGAACGGCGGCGTCGTTCATGGCGGCGATGCAGCGCCTCGGCGGCGCGGTCATCCCGATCAGCGAGGTGAAGTACTCCTCTGTGGCGAAGGGCGAAAGCCTCCCCGATACGGTCCGGACGCTGGGCTGCTACGCCGACGTGATCGTGTTGCGCCATCCCGAAGTCGGATCGGCGGCGCTCGCCGCGAAGCACGCCCGAAAACCCGTCATCAACGCGGGCGACGGGGTGGGCGAACACCCGACGCAGGCCTTGCTCGACACCTTCACGATCCGCGAAGAATTGGGGCGGCTCGATGATCTAACCGTCACGATGCTCGGCGACCTGAAATACGGGCGGACCGTGCATTCGCTGTCCCGCCTGCTCACGCAGTTCGGCGGCATCAAGCTGAATTACGTTTCGCCCGACATCCTCCGTATGCCCCGGGACGTCATGGACGAGGTCGCGGCCAAGGGGATCCCGCAAAAAGAATACACTTCGCTCGATAAAGTGCTGCCCAAAACGGACGTGCTCTATGTCACGCGCGTCCAGAAAGAGCGATTCGAGGATCCTGAAGCGTACGAGAAGGTCAAGGGGGCCTATGTGATCAAGCCCGACATCATGAAGGCCGCCAAGAAAGAGATGATCGTCATGCATCCCCTGCCGCGCGTCACGGAGATCAGCATGGATTTTGACGACGATCCCCGCGCGGCCTATTTCCGCCAAATGGAGTACGGCTTGTACGTCCGCATGGCGCTTCTGGCGATCGTCCTCGGGAAAGCGTGATATTCCCGGCCTTCGGATTTTAGGCGCCGCTTTCCCCGGGCGATGGATGATCGGAGTCTTTTTCCCTAAGACGTCTTCTTGCGGTGTTTGTCGAAGAAATCGAAAACGGCCGCGAAGTTCGGCGTCACGACGTTGAGGTGGTTCCCGCCGGGAACCTCGATGTAAACGTGCTCGACGCCCTGCTTCTTCATCTCGGCGACCATCGCCCGTGAAGCGAGCACGGGGACCGTCGGGTCCGCGTCCCCGTGGACGACGATTTCAGGGATGCGTTTCATCGCGGCCACGGTCGAAGGATTCGCGGACCCCGAAAACGGCGCCAGGGCCGCCCAGATCTCCGGGTATTTCGCGCCCAGATACCAAGTCCCTATGGCCCCCATGGAGTGGCCCGTCAGGTAGATCCGGGATTCGTCGATTTTGTAATTTTTCTGCATCAAGGCCAGGACGTTCATGACGTCTTTTTCGCTGAACTCGAGTTTGCGAGCGACCATCGGGTTTCCGGGATTGCCGAACAGAACCCTTCCATAGGCGCCGTCCACGCGATAACCGAGCGGCGCTGCGACGATATATCCGTGTTCCTCGGCGAGCTTGGGAAACTCTTTTCCATAGGAATCGAAGAACGAGTCCTGGGTGGCGCCGAGACCGTGCAAGGCGATGATCAGAGGGAAGGCTGCCCGACCGTCGTATTTCTTCGGCAGGTAAACCCGATAGGGCATGATCTCGTTCGCGCCTTCCAAGAGGTAGTGCCTCTCCATGTCGCCGGTCCTGCCCGCGAAGGGGTCTTTTCCCGCTTTGATCGAGGCCAGGACGTCTTCGGCGGCTTTCAGTTCGGGGACGATCTGGAAGGTTCCGATCTCGATGCGCCCGCGGTTCACGTTCCGGATGAAATCGAGCGGATACAGGACGTCGGGGCGGACGGCATCGAATCCGTTGATCTTCTTGAGTTCGGTTTCGAGCGAGCGAAGCCGCTCCGTCAAGCCTTTCCGCAGATCGACGAGAAGAGTGGCCGCGCCGAGGGATTTTTCTTTCTCCAGAATTTCAGCCCGGAGAAGATAGGTCCCGTCCTCGGCGTCCGAAAGGTCGAGATCGACGCGGCACGGCTCGTCCAGGAAATCGCGACTCACGCCGTCCTGCGCCGCGAGATCCTTCAATTTTGCTCCCGCGCGAACGCCGAGCGCGCCGCGCTCGGGCGTGTGCAGGGAGACCCGGACCGCCAGAGAATCGGCCAACAGGATGTGCGGGGCGTAAATCTGTTCGACGCGGATAGCGAAAGGACGGCTCGAATCGACATAGATCTCATCGGCCCGCAAGATCAGCGAGTTGGAGAACTCGAGTTCGTCGGTCCAGGGGCGGCCCGCGAGGAGCGCCATCCCCTTGGCCAAGAGGCGACGAACTTCGCCGCTCCGGCCCGCGCGGGCCGCCTCGGCGATGTCCTTGTCGAGAGCGTCGATCTTCGTTTTGAGCTCGCCCTGGGGTTTGGCCTGGCTCTTCATGGAGAGGTAGATCACGCGAGTCAGGGCCAGGTTCATCCAGGCTTGGGCCATCGCGGTCGTCGCGCTCGAAGCCATCAACAGTAGCGCCGCAAGGGCGACGAAAAATCTTCTTGTCTTTATCATGCCTGCTCCTTTAATGCCGGGGTTCATTCCATCCCATCGCTCTTGGACGGCCCGATTTATTTAACGATCACAAGCTGAATTTCACGCCGATTGTGGCCGTGATGCCGGACATGCGGATGACGGCTTTACTCGCATTGGAAACGCCGCTCCCCGTCGGACCGTTGACGTCGGAGTAGCCGATCCGGGTATACGTGCCTCCCTGCGTGTAATTGTAGACCCACATATAATAACTATCGCTGCTGTTATTGATCGCGCCGGCATCGGACGTTCCGATCACGACCCAGTTTCCGCTGAGGTCGAAGACCGTTCCATAGCGATAACACGTTTCCGCGATCAGGGAGAGGCCGGGAGTGATCGCGTAGCTCAGGCCGACCCCTCCTTGAAAGCCGATAGAGGTCGTGCTGGCCGTGAAGGTCATAGTCTGATTCACGGATGAAATGGTGGTCGTCGACGGATTTTCGAACGTGTATTGGACGATCTGGAAAAGGGGCCCCGCATATATATCGAGCTTCATTTGTGAGGTCAACGGCGCGAGATAATGGATGTTCACGTACAGGGGGATGGTCGATAAACGGGGCTTATACGTGGATACGGCATCAAACGGCGCATCCGAGAGGACGCCATGGCTCGTGACCGTGCTATCGTTCTGCAAGCGATAATATCCGCCGCCGAAACCGAAGGCGAAGCGGGGACCCATGTGGACGATGATCTCGGCCTCGAAATTCATGCCGCTCCGGAGTTCGGCATAGGCGCCCGACATGGTCGAGGACGTGTCCTTGATGTATTGATTTTCGCCGGCGATCCCCTTGTTATAGTCGTCTCCGTTGATCCAGGAGAAGCCGCCCTTCAATTTGAAGGAAACCTGCTGGGGATAGGCCAGGGTCGCGACGATCAAAAGGACGCCTATGCTCCAAATGGCTTTTTTCATCATGTTCCTCGTTTTGAGACTCCCATTCTTAAATACACTCGGAGGAAATGTCAAGACAGCGGATCCGCCTTCCGCCGAGAATCATCGGCGCGGGCGTGAAAAAATAGGTATCGCTTTAGGCTCGAGCACAACGTGTTTCACGCGTTGTCGTTTCCATGTGTACGTGATGTGGACCAGGCCGTCGCTCGTCTGGATCACGGCGGGGTATGAGAATTCTCCCGGCCCGTTTTCAAGCTCCGCCGCGACCCGCCATTTCTCTCCGTCCTCGGAGACCGCCATGCTGAGCGGAGTGCGGCCTTCCGTGGCGGGGTTATAGACAAGCAGATACCGGCCGTCCGCGAGAGTCGCGGCATCGATGCCCGAGTTGGGGTTCGGCAAATCGGTCGCGGTCATCCGGCCCCAGGTCTTGCCGCCGTCCTCCGACCAGATTTGAAAGATCCGGCCCTGGCGCGTCCGGCCGAGCGCCTGGATCCGGCCGTCCCCGTGAACCAGCAGGGCCGGCTGGATCGCGGCGAATTCGAGGCCGTCGTTCACCGGCGGCGTGGCCCGCCAGCTTCGGCCACCGTCGCTCGTCCGTTCAAAATGCACGCGCCAGCCGCTGTTTTCGGTGCTTGACGGGCAGAGGATCTCGCCGCCGGCCAGCTCGACCGGCTTGTTTTTGATCGGGCCGAGAATGCCATTGGGCAGACGGCGCGCTTCCGACCAGGTTTTGCCGCCGTCCGCGGACGTTTTCAACATCCCCCACCACGCGCTCGGGCCGGGGCCGACTTTGTAAAAAAGCATCAGCGGACCCGCCTTCGGCTGGAAGAGGACGGGATTCCAGCAGGGATAGCGCTTTCGCGGAGATTCGACGCCGTCGGCGATTTCGGCCGGCGCGGTCCACCGGCCGTCTTCGCGGCGCGACAGCCAAATGCCGACGTCGGGCCGCCCTTCGGCCGAGCCGCCGAACCAGGCGGCGACCAGGGCGCCTTTCGATTCGGCGATGGTCGAGGCATGACATTCTGAAAACGGCGCGATATCGAAGATGAATTCGTCCATTAAGATGACTGGGGTCTCCCCGGCGACGCCAGAGCCCGTCCCAAATCCGCGGGCGGGGATTTGGCTTAGACAAATCCCCAAGAAGATCAGGGTCAGGGCCCTATTTTTCAGGGTCTCGATTTTCCGGGCGATTTCAGCGATCCTTAATAATTTTAAGTTGTATTTCGGGCTCAGGTCGATGATAATCGATTCCGCGACTCAAGATCAACGGATTCATAAGGAGATTCCCATGAAGAAAACGTTGGGCCTCTGGATGATTCTATCGGTTTTTGCCGGGCTGGCCGCGCAGGACCTCCGGCCGGTCAAGGACGACGTCGGATTTTGCTGGAATCCGGCGAGCATGAAGACGCTCGTCGATTACCTGGCGGCCCAGGAAAAGTCGACCTTTCCGGCCGAAGGGCTCGTCGCCGCCGTCTCCCCGCACGACGATTATCTTTACGCCGGGCGCCTCTATTATCCTCTCTTCAAGATGCTGCGGGCCAAGGAAGTCGTCATTTTCGGCGTCACGCACAGCGCCGTGCGCAAAGAGATCAAAGACCCGCAGAGCGTATTGATACTGGATGAATACAAGATGTGGCCCGGCGTCCTCAAGCCGATCGCGGTGTCGCCGCTCCGCGAGTTCATCAAAGCGCGGCTCGACAAAAACGTTTTTCTGGTCAGCAACAGGGCCCACGAACTCGAACATTCGATTGAAGCGCTCCTGCCGTTCCTCCAGTATTTCAACCCCGACGTCAAGATTACGCCGATCATGGTCGCGCCGATGCCGTTCGAAAAGATGGACGAAATCTCCGGGAAACTGGCCGATGTCATCGCCGGATATATGAAAGACAAAGGCTTGAAGGCCGGCAAGGACATCGTCTTCCTTGTTTCTTCCGACGGAAACCACTACGGCAAGGATTTCAACAACACGGCGTTCGGGGAAGGGGAGAAGGCCTGGGAGACGGCCCTCGCCTTCGACAAGCGCTTGATCGCTTCCTATCTGACGGACGAACTCGATGCCTCCAAAATCCTGGGCCTGACCAAGGAACTCTGGGGGGCGACGTATTTGGACTATAAAAATACGTATTGGTGCGGCAAGTATTCGATCCCGTTCGGGCTGCTGGCCGCCGAAAAAATCATCCAGCGCGCCGAAGGCCGGACTATGACCGGCCGCCTCATCCGCTATTCCGATACCTACAGTGAAGGCGCCCTCCCGCTCAAAAAGCTCGGGATGGGGACGACCGCGCCGTTCTCGCTCCGCCATTGGGTGAGCTTCTTCTCGATCGGCTATTATTTGAATTGATCCGCCCGGCCCGTTATTCGTCCTTGACGACAGGGCGGTTTTCGGACTGCCATTTCAGCAGGCCGCCTTCGAGATTATAAACGGCGGCAAAACTATGGTCTTTCATGATGCCCATGGCCCGCGCGCTCCGGACGCCGCCGCGGCAGTAGACGAGATAAATGTCGGCCTTGTTCAGCGTTTCGATTCTGTCCGCGAAGTCCGCGGCGGTCACGTCGATTTGCACGGCGTTTTTCAAATGGCCCGAGGCGAATTCCTCCGCCCGGCGGACGTCGAGGATCGTGAAATGCGCGGCCTTCGCGTGAGATTCGATCAGGGCCGCGGCTTGCGCGGGAGAGACGATCGAAAAGGGCGGCGCATCCTGGACCGGCGCGGGCGGAATGCCGCAGCCGGTCAGAATGATGAGCGCAAAAAGAAGAGAACGTAATTTCCGCATGGCATTTTCTTATCATGCCGGGGGCGGCAAAGTCAAAGCCGCGACACGATTACTGACCATTATTTATCGCGTGCTGACCGAGAGGAGAGAGTATATTCCGGAAATCAGGAAACAATCGGCTGCCTAGGTTAACCCCTAACGGGCCCGTAAGGGTCGCGTTCAAATTTAGGTTTAGGAGCCAAGATCGAATGTTATGGTGCGCATGGAGGCGCGGATAGAAGGGTGGTTCAAAAGACCGAGGCAGTCATAAAGAAAGATGGAAAGAAAAGAAATGGATCCGGGGACTTGCGTTTCGCAATCATAGAAGGGATTTGTCTGTCACCGAAAAACGTTCGTAGGAAATCTGGGTATTCTTGCCCGGAAACCGGCTTTCTTCCCTTCAAGGTTAATTGACAAAAAGGCAACATAACCATGCGCCGACCTGGCCAGTGGGGAGAGGATCACCATCGCCCACCTGAGTGAGGCCATCCAATACCGGGCCCTGGACCGATATTATTGAAATTAATTGACAAATTGGGATTTCCCGACGTATGTTGATATGGGGGACAGGATGTAATGATCGGAGCTTCCCATGAGAAATAGAATTATGCTTCTTTTGCTCGTTTTGGGAATATCTTTACCTCCCTGCCAAGCCGAAACCGTGAATCCCATCGTCATCTGCCTACACCTCTTCCAAGCCATCCGGGAGGAAGGCCAGGCGGGATTGAAGGCCGTCGAAATACTCCAGGACGCTTCCCGTCCGGAGCTGGCCTCGCTCAAGGCCGGCCTCGGCGGATCGGAAGCCGCGCTGACGGCGAGCGCATTCGAAGCCCTTTTGAAAATATTCGACTTGCAGGCCATCAACGACTTGTTCCTGCACGAAGCCGGGTGGGACGGGAAAGTCTCTCTCTTGGACGATTGGATTTTTGGAAAGACAATTTCCTTCCACATTAGGATTTCGCCGAAGAGGCTTTCTTCACAAGAGATCGCCCTCCACGTCATCATCGATCGGGCCAAGACCGCGGCTGGGACCATGACGGCGGCGGGAGCGGAGACGGTCGTAGCGCAGGACTTAGTCCTCAACCTCGGTGAACCGATCATCGTCGGCCTGCCGAATCCGGGCGGTGATTATTTCATTTTGGCTTGGGCAGCAATTGGGACGCCCGATAAAAAGCCGCTAACCGTCAAGGAAACGATCTATTATGTCACCTCGCCGAAATCCCTCACCCAAGTCCAGCCTTATTTCCCCGAAGAACTGCGGCGGCGGAATATGGGGGGACGGATCGGCCTTCGGATCACGATCGACGAGAAAGGGAACGTCCGACATGTGGACGTGGAGAAACCTCTCCATGCCTATTTAAACTATGTCGCCGTGCAGGCTTTCCTGCAATGGACGTTCGAGCCTGTCCGGATTAAAGGAAATCCTGTCGTGGCAGCCTTCCGCTTCGAATATGATTTCAATCCTTGGCTCTACGGACAAGAGAAAACCTGGGAGGTCACCCCGCCTCCGGGGGCAAGCGCCACGACTCGGGAAGATCTGGGCCGAGTGCTCGATCAAACGGCCGAATATTGTCAAAAGCTTGCCTCGGTTGCCTCGGATTATGTGTGCGAGGAGTCCATCCAAGAAACCCATTACGATCTGCTGAATAATCGCCGTTGGGCAGAGCTTACCGTTGTGACAACCGATAAGACGGATAAGCAGGAGAAACCTTTAAATATGAAGGAGGATCCAGAGTTTATCGACCGGATCAACAAAGGATTAGTTGCTAACGATCAAAAAGTCGTTGGTCGGCTTTTATTAGAGCAATGGTTTCAGTATGTCGATCCCAAGCGGGATAAAAGAAATATCTATCTCTGCGATTATCAGATCTTCAGGAAGGACAAGATCGTCGAAGAGCACCGGACTATCCTGAAGGAGAACGGCAAGAAGCCCGCCGACCCCAAGAAAGTCTTGCAAGACCGGAGGTTTTCCGCGCTGGGCTCGCTCTTTGCTCCGCTCAAGGTCCTGGCCAAGAACCGCCAGCCCAAGTTCGATTACTGGATCGCCGGCGAAGAGAAGGTCAATGGGAAAAAGGCCTTGATTCTGACGGCCTCCCCCAAATCCGGGGACGAGGACGGCATATGGTGGGCCCGGATCTGGGTGGATAAGACGGGCTTCCAGATTCTGAAATGCGAAATCGAGGGCGTCCCGATCGACGGCCATGAGGATATCCTGAACGAGTGCGCTTTCCTGAACATCCGGCCGCACTTTCTGATGACCTACGAGTACAAGACCGAAAAGAACGGAGTCCTTTTCCCCTGGCGCTCCGAGATTCTTGTCGCCTATTCAGGGATCGACGCCGGGGGGCCAGTCCCACGGTTGAAGATCTTCATGACCTACGATAAGTACAAATTCTTTGTCGTGGCCACGGAGAGCCAGGTGATCCGATAGGGCTTCGTCGGGATTAGAATGGGGGCATCAATGATGAGAAAAACACTAATCCATATATCGGCATTATTTATCATATTTGGAATGGCCTTCGCCCAGGGCGTCGAATATAAGGAACTCAAAAAAAAGCTGAAGTCCGGGGATTTAGCTGTCTGTATCGACGCCGTTCAAGCTATCGGAAAATTGAATGATTCACAAGCCGTCGAGTTATTGGCGATAGCCCTCGAAAATAGAAATTGGGAAGTCCGTCAAGACGCGATTATCGCCCTCGGAAAAATAGAGGGAAAACCGGCCATCGAGCTTTTATTTAACGCCCTCAACGATGTCAGCCTTAATGTAGTTGCTGAGGCGGTGCGTACTATCGCCAAAATCGAAAACCCCTATGTTATGGATAAATTAAAGTATTTATTGAAAAAAGACTATGTTCTTCGCTTCAATGCCATGGCTATATTGGGCTTGATGAAGAATCCGGATGGGGTCGCGCCGTTAATAGATGCCTTAAAAGACAGGAATCCATTGGTTCGACGAAACGCGATCAATGCTTTGTCCGTCATAAAAGATCCCCGCGCCGTCATTCCCTTGATAAAGATGTTGAATAATAAAAACGATGAAGTCCGGGCCAGTGCGGCCTTAGCCCTAGGATGGTTTGGCAATCCATCTGCAATTGAGCCTCTATTGGCCGTGATGAACGATAAAAATCGAAAAGTCAGGGCCAATACGGCCGCGGCGCTAGCCATGCTGGGTGATTCTCACGCCTTTTATTTTTTGGTCGGAGTCCTGGAAGATCAAGATGAACAAATGAGAATAAAGGCAATAGAAGCGTTGGGGAATTTAAAGGATGTCCGCGCTGTCGGACCTCTCACGAGAATGATCCATGATGAAAATCCAAAAGTTCGGATCAACACAGCTAAGGCGCTTGGAAAAATCTCCGATAAACAGGCTCTGCCGCCGTTAATCATGATGATCCACGATTCCGACATATTAGTCCAGCTTGAAGCTGTTAAAGCGATGGAAAACTTCGATGATGGCAGTATGATCGATCCTTTGATTGAGGCCTTGAAATTAGACTGGTATTCGGTCAGATATTGCGCCAATCAAGTTTTACAGAAAATTACTAAACAAAATATCGACATTGACTACGAAAAATGGAAAAGCTGGTGGTTAAAAGAAAAATCAATATTAATAAAAATCACGATTGATTCACTTTTTTATAAATAGCGATAAAAAATTAAATAAAGAAATAATAATAAAGATAAAGAATAAACTTATGAACCTCTTTCTCGAGGGAATGGCTACGAAGGAGGCCGTCCGGCCAGATCATCGTTCCGAGCAACCGCAAAATCCCCCAAAAAGGCAATAGACTCCCATCCTCCCTCAAAACCACTCGTCCTAAGAATACTCCGTCCGCTCATCTGACTCGATGAGTATGGCCTGGGTGAAGACATGCGCCGACGGCGGCTTCTCGGCTACAAAGGTCAACTTCAGATGCTCCATAATCCTGTCCACGACGGTATAACTCGTGAGGAAAGCGACGACCTTCATCCTCCCGCCGCATCGGGGGCAAATCAGCGGGTCCACTTCATAGACCTTCCGGATCATGGCTACCCAGCCCTTGAAATGGATGCGCTTCTTGTCCTCCTCGGCCATCCGCAGGGCGAAGGGGACAAGGGCCTTCTGGACCTTCCCCCGATGGGCGTTGGCGTAGAGGCCATAATAACGCACCATAACCTGCCTCTTGTCGGGGATATGCGAGGTCACCCGGGCGATGAACTCCAGATAATCCATCGTTTCCTGGTCGCGCGCGTCCTGTCCATATAGGTAACGGACCTTGCCCTCGGGCTCCAGGAACGCGAGCCTCTCCAACGACAATACAGTCCTGATGCGGCAAAGATCGCCCAGGAGCCGGCGCTTGAACTTGAAGAAAACCAGCAGCATCTTGGGGATCGTGAAAACCACTTGGCGGTGAGGGGCACGTCCAGAAAGAGCGTCTCCCGCATCAACTCGCTCCATTCCTCCAACCGCTTGGCATGGCAGGAGACAGAACCCCCGGGTCTTGCACGAAAACATCAGAAGATGTTCCGCCCGGCAGCGGCTCCGGGCGAATCCGCAGCGGGGATTGCCGCAGTCGAGGTATCGCTCGACGACATCCTTGACGATAGGACGGAAATAGCCGGAGGTCCGCTCGAAACGCTCCTCGTACTCGGCGACAAACTTCTCGAAATGAGGGAAGAGCACCCGATAGAGAACGGCCCGCTCCGGATGTCGAGGACGATAGACTCCCGCCATGGCGGGAGAAAAGCCTCAAGAAACGGGCCAAGGTCACGGAGAAGTCCATGTCTCCCCTGAAAAGACCGGAGGAAGCCCGGCTCGGACGAGGGAATCAGATCGCGAAAACGTCAACAGGCGATGACGCTTATCGGAGACTGAAAAGGCTCTCTCGATGGAGTTGACGGTCATTTGGTTCTCGGTTTCCCCCTCCTCAAACCGTATTGCAGCGCTTGGCATAGAAAAAGTTATCAAACTCCCATTTACCGTTCTCTGCCGGGCCTGCGGAAACGAAACCGTCCGGGCCGATTTCGTCATGGCCTGCCACGCCTGCGCCTCGACGGACCTCGAAGTCGTTCATGGGACGGAACTCATCCTTGAAAAAATCGAAGTGGAAATAGACACTCCGCCGCAGGCACCGTAAATCCATGGCCCGAAGCGCGGCCTGATCCCGGAGCCGATCACGCTCCGGAACCTTCTCCGGGATATCCTTTCAGATGAACCTCAACGGGAGTCCGCCGTTGGTCCCAAGGCGGGTTTCCCGCCGGTGAGTCCCCCGTCAACGTCCGACTACTCTTCCTTCATCATCCAGGTCGCCGTATAACGCCGGATCAACCGATAACCTTCCTCGTCGGTTTCAATGGAATAGAGCTTTCTGCTTTTCATCATGACCGGCGTATCGACAAGCGGAATCCTTCCTAAGAAACGACCCTGTTTGTCAAAGACATCATGAAGGGTTCGTTTCCGATCCGTCGTTTTTTCAAATGTTTTGACCAGGACATGATGTCGATCGTCGGCGAAAAAACTTTGGATCGGCGCATGGAACGCCTCGAATTTGATCGTGACTTCGGAATCGTCCCGGTTCAGGAAGGGCTTTTTGTCCTCGTCCGTGACTTTCACCGGATCATAGGCCCGGCCGAATCGGCCGATGATTTTTCCGTCGACGCCGGCGATTTGAATTTCATAATCCAGGCTGTTGTTGAAAAGAATCCGGTCATCGATGTCGATATCGATTCGGGGCGTCGCGAGAAGAGGATTGACGACTCCATTCTTTGAAATCCGCGAAGGCAGCTTGGCCAATTCGCCGATCTTCTTTAGTTCGGCATCGAATTTTTTGACGAGATAATGCGGATTGTCCGGGTCAAAGACGGCGGCCAGGACAACGAATCCGCCCCGCGAATCGACGCGAAACGACATCCCGATCGTATCCATAAGAGATACGGTTTTGATGAACTTTCCCTGGTCGTCGAAGTATGAAATTCCTCTTTTTCCCAAGTCAAGAATAAGAAGATTTCCGGTGGCCGGGTGGATGAGGATCGACCTCGGAGATTGCATCTCGCCCGGCCCCTGGCCTTTCCGGCCAATCGTGCGGACATATCGCCCGCCGGAATCGAAAACCTTGACCTGACATTCCTTCGGATCGAGAACATAGACGCATTCCCGACGATCGACCGCAAGGCTTGAGACATCGCGAAATGCGGACTCTCCTTCCGCTTTCGCTCCGCCGATCGACCAATCCTCCTTGATTTCAAGAATCGGACCAGGATACATCGGCTCTTTGGGATTCCGGACGACCTCCTGTCCGCCCTCGTTTAAGATTTTGCCCTTCCAGGCCGGAATCTGGGCGGCGAGACTGATGGAAAATGAAATAAAAACTATGAACCCTGTTTTTAAGACAATCGTTTTGGTCAGCATGTCTTTTCCAATCCCTTAAGTCCGCTGGCGCAACTCGTACCGATGAAAAGCAATAAGAATAAAATAGCCGCCGTCGAACGCATTATTTTCATGGCATCTCCTTAGCTCGTCTGCTAAAGTATCCTGTTCCCCGGGTTACATCCGTTTTCTAAGAGTACTACTCTAAATCGGATGGTTCAAGTCATCGGACGTCATCCTTCATCGCCGATGGAAGATCATCCGTCGTCACAGCCGAGTCAAGGGACGAGCCTTCGGCTCGCCACTCGCCCGTGTCTTATATCAACGGGCGAGTACGGCGGAAGTGGACCCCCGGGCAAAGCCCGGGGCCCCAGCCGCCGTTGACATCTTTCCGAGCCGGGTTTTATATTGGGGCGGTGCTTTCATCGTCAAAATTCCGGAAAAAGGAGGATCATTGAGCCATGAAAAGAAATGATCATATCGCCCGCTTCCGGCGCCCGGCCGCCGCGGCGCTCATGGGCCTGTTCGTCATGGCCGCTCTCGGCCTAGCGGCGTCGCTTCCGATCGCCAAGCCTGCCGAGGTCGGACTCTCGACCGAGAGGCTGGAACGGCTCACCCATGTGATGCAGGAATATGTCGACCAGGGAAAGGTCGCGGGGATGGTGACGCTCATCGCCCGGAAAGGAAAAGTCGCCTACTTCAAACCCTTCGGCAAGCTCGATCTCGCCAAGGGCACGCCCATGCCGGCCAACGCCATTTTCCGCGTCGCCTCGCAGACGAAAGCCGTGACGAGCGTCGCAGTGATGATGCTCCAGGAAGAAGGGCGGCTCCTCATTGACGACGCCGTGTCGAAATACATTCCAGAGTTCGCCGCCACGCGCGTCGCGGTCCAGGCGCAGGACAAGGGTGCGAAAGGCTATTCGACGGTCCCGGCCAAACGGCCCATCACCATCCGCGATCTTCTGACGCACACCGCCGGGATTTCCTATGGGGACGGACCGGCGCGCGACGAATATGCGGCGGCCGGCATTCACGGCTGGTTCCTGGCGGACAAGAATATGCCCATCGGCGAAGTCATTAAAAAACTGGCGACCCTGCCCTTCGACGCGCAGCCCGGCGAGAAATTCATTTATGGATACAATACGGATATTCTCGGGTATTTGGTGGAGCGCGTCTCGGGGATGAGCCTGGCCGAGTTCTTTGCCAAGAAGATCACCGGCCCGCTGGGCATGACGGACGCGCATTTCTTCCTGCCCGAGGACAAAATCGGGCGTTTGACCCCCGTTTACGGCGTAGACGAGAAAGGCGGCCTCAAACTTGTCGAGGATCCCCGCGAGAGTTTTTACGTCAAGGGTCCGCGGATGTGCTACGCCGGAGGCGCGGGCCTCCTCGCCACGGCCGAAGATTACGCCCGGTTCCTCTGCATGCTGCTCAACGGCGGCGAGCTCGACGGCGTCCGCGTCCTCAGCCCGAAATCCGTGGAGCTCATGACGGTCGATCATGTCGGCGATCTCTACGGCAGCCAGGGGTTCGGGTTGGGATTCTGGGTGACGGACAAGCTGGGCCGGAACGGCCAGCCGGGAACGACCGGCGCTTTCGGCTGGGGCGGGGCTTATCACACGACCTACTGGGTCGATCCCGCCGAACAGCTCGTCTGCGTCCTCATGACCCAGCTCCTGCCCGCGGGCAACAGCGACCTTCACGGGAAGTTCCGCGCGCTGGTCTATCAGTCGATCGTGGATTCGTACGAAAAGAGGTAGGCTGATCACTTCATCGCTTCCCATGGGGACAGGGAATCATGTCCCCGAAACTGTATTACGGTCAGTTTCCGGCTATTCGGCGGCATCAATTCTATTGACGTGCGCTCTCCTCTAACGATATATTTTCTTCGATGGCCGTCTTGATCCCGGACAAAGACCTGAAATTCCCTGAATTCGTGCTGCTCAAGGCATCGGCCGGTTCCGGCAAGACCCATGCCCTGTCGCTTCGCTTCGTCCAGTTCCTTCTCTCCGATCTGGTGAAAGACGCCACGCGCAGCGATCTCCGCAATATCCTCGCTATCACCTTCACCAAGAACGCCGCGCGCGAAATGAAAACGCGGATCCTGGGCTGGTTAAAGGATTGCTGTTTCGCCGACGTCCGGAATGAAAGCCGCGAGATCCATGAGATCCTGGAGATCGTCGCCATCCCGAGTGTTCGTCTGCCCCGGAAAGCCGAAGACGCGCTCGATCGCATCCTATGCAATTACAGCGACTTCCAGGTGGAGACCATCGACAGTTTCATGGCCGCTATTTTCCGGGCGTCCGCGATCGATCTGGGATATTCGCCGGATTTCGAGATCGTCCTCGACAATGCCGAGCTCATCCGCTACGCCTTTTTCCGGCATCTGCGGCGGGTGACGGCGCGTTCCGATGACGGCAGGATCTTCAAGAGCATCGTGGACCATATTCTCGCGAATGCGCCGGAGAAAGCCCCCTTTGCCTGGGATCCAACGCCCCAGGTTTTGGAAACGCTGAGGACCCTTCACACGAAACTGGCCGCCCGCGACCGGGATTTGAAGATCGAGAATTTCGAAGACGAGCGGGCGGGACTTCAAAAGCGAATCGCGCGGGTCGCCGGGGAAATGAAAGACGCGATCGACGCCTCCGGATTGGAGCCCGATAAGAGGGGGCATTGCCATTCCAGAATCCTTCCGGCGATCGGAGAGCGCCGCTTCGCGGATCTCCTGAGCTGCAGCTTTAAAACCGCTCCGGTCAAGAAACCAAAATCAGGGCAGGACGTGAAGATCCATGGACAAATCCTCCGGGCGTGGGCGAACCTGGAAGGTCTGGTCAATCAATACAAATCCCACTATGCCCGCGATTACTTTTATCCTTACCTCCTGGCCTTTCAAGCTCTTTCCGGGACGCTCGACCAGGTCAAGCGCCGGCTGGGAACGGTTTTCATCGAGGATATCGGCAAGCGGCTTTCGGGCTATATCAACAAGGGCATTGTGCCGGACGTCTATTTCCGTCTCGGTGACCGGGTCTTCCATTACCTCATCGACGAGTTCCAGGACACCTCTCTGATCCAATGGACGGATCTGAAGCCCCTGATCGAGGAATCCTTGAGCCAAGAGGGGAGCCTCTTCGTCGTCGGCGACACGAAGCAAGCGATCTACGGCTTCCGCGCCGCCGATTACGAGATCATGAAAAATCTGGAGGAGGGAAGAGACGGATTTCCGTCCGTTCCGGTCGATCGCCATGAGCTGCATGATAACCACCGATGTCATGGGTCCGTCCTGGAATTCGTCAAGAAAATATTTCTGGGGAAATTGAACGAAGACGGGGAATACCGGGCGATCGCCGAACGGAGCGGATTGAATCGTTGGGAACAAGAGCCCGTCGATGAGCACCGGGGCTCCGGATACGTGGAATATGTCGTTCTCGAAAAGGATCCGGACGTCGTTCCGGAAAAAGCCGAGATCCAAAATCGCGTCCTCGAATTGAAAAAAAGAGGTTATGCCTGGTCCGACATGGCCGTCCTGACGTACAAAAACGAATCCGTGGCCGAGGTCGCATCCTGGCTCAACGAGATCCACGTTCCCTTCATCCCCTTCAGCAGCCTCGACATCCGGAAGCGGAAAATCATCGGCGAGATCACGGCTCTCCTCCAGTTCCTCGATTCTCCGCCGGACGATCTCTCGTTCTCCGTTTTTCTCCTGGGCGACGTCCTGAAAAGGAAAATGGAGCGGGACGGCCGGACCCTCGATCCGGACGCGGGACCGGAATTTCTCTTCGCCGCTCAACGGGAAAAGGATTATCCCCTTTATTCCGCTTTTAGAAACCGGCACGCTGATCCGTGGAACCGCTATTTCGAGCCATTCTTCAAGTCCGTCGGATATTATCCTCTCTACGACCTGGTGACGATGATCTACCGGGTCTTTGACGTCTTCGAGCTTTTTCCGGACGAAGAGGCCGCGCTCACGAAGCTCCTCGAAGTCATCAAGGATTTCGAAGGATCGGGCCGCAACGACCTCCGGGAGTTCCTCGAACTCACGACCGCCGGGGAAGGACAGGGCTCGGACTGGACGATCGACGTTCCGCCCGACGCCGATGCCGTCCGGATCATGAGCATCCATAAGGCCAAGGGACTGGGCTTCCAGGTCGTGATCTTCCTGGTCTACGGGGAGAAATGGATGCCGCCGGACTTCTATATCGGCGAGGACGAGGACTTTGTCCGGATATACAAAATCAATCAAGACCTGGCGGAAGCGGACGAAAAATTGGCCCGCGTTTACGAAGAACGGCGGATGAAGGACGCCGTGGAAAGTTTGAACCGGCTCTATGTCGCGCTGACCAGGGCCAAGGTCGAGCTCCATATCGTCGGCGTCAAAGGCAAGCAGAAGGCCTATCCTTTCGACCTGCTCGGCGAGGAAAATTATGTTTCGGCGCCGGTCCCGCCTGCGGCCTGTCCGCAGACGTGCCGGGAGGATTCTCCCCGGGCCGATGCGTGGCGCGTTCCCGGCCCGTTCGAGCTTCCTCCCAACCGGCGGGAGACCCTGAACTACGAGAACATCCGGCGAGGGGAGATCGCGCACGGGATCCTGGCCGGGCTCGAATTCCTCCGCTCCGGCTGGGATGGAGATATCGCCCGGATCGTCGGGGACATGGCGCCGCGGGAAAACGAAGCGCCGCTCTTCGACGCCGTCGGGCGCTCGATCGTCCGCTTTTTTCAGGGTTCTCCGCTCGACGAACTTTTCATCGAAAAGGAAGGCCGCCGCGTCCTGCGGGAGGTGGATTTTTGCGACGCGGCGGGCGCGGTTTACCGTATGGACCGGGTCGTCATCGACGGGGCCGCCGTCCACATCGTCGATTTCAAGACCGGCGGGACGGCCGGAACGGCGAAGCGAACGGAATGGAAAACGGCCGATCGCGAGCAGGTCGGGACCTATGTCCGGATCATGAAGGAGATTTTTCACGGGAAGTCCGTCCGGGGGATTCTCGCGTACATCGATAGAAACGAATGGGAGACGGTCGCATGAGAATCGAGCTCGTCTCTCCCAAAAACGATCTCGTCGCGACCATCGCCTCCCGGCTGCGCGCGGACAACAAGGATTATTCCCGGCGCTGGGTCGTCTTTCCCGAAAAACGGCCGGCTTATTATCTGCGGAAAAAGCTGGCCGAGAGGGAACGCTCCGGATTCGTCCCGCCGCGCATCGACGCCATCGACGCGTTCGTCGATCGGATCTGCGCGGAACGGCTCGGGCTGCGGGGCCGTCCGATCGACACCTTGGACGCGGTCGCCCTGCTTTTCGAGATCCACCGGGATACGCCCGGCCGGCCGGGAGGGGACCGCTTCGTGTCCGCGGATCATTTCTTTCCGCTGGGCGTGAAGCTGTTTCACGACCTTGAAGAATTGCATGCCGCGGGCGTCGGCAAGGACGATCTCGCCAAGCTGGATCATTGGGCGGACGAAACCGTCCCCGAGGCGACCGCGCAGCGGCTTCAATCCATGTCGCTTCTTTATGAGCGGTTTTACGGCGCGCTCGAAGCGCGCGGCTTCTCGACGCCGGCCACGCGCTACCGAGACGCCGCCACCCTGGTCCGGCCCGAACTTTTCCCGGACGTCGACGAGTTCATCTTCGCCGGCTTTTTCTCCCTGACGAAGACCGAGACGGACCTCCTCAAGGCCATGCTGGCCTGGGACAAGAGCTCGCTTTATCTTCTCAAAGGAAAGGGGATCGAAACGCTGCTTGATAAATTGGGCGTCGCCGATTTTGCCTTGCGGAAGGAGATCGAGACGCCCGAGCCCGACCCGCCGCTCGAGTTCGTCAGGAGCGCCGACACGCACGGCCAGATTTTTGCCCTGAACAAGATCTTGGAAGGTCCATTGCGCGATCCCCGGCTTTTCAATGAAAAGCAGGTCATCGTCCTGCCGGCAGCGGAAGCTCTGTTCCCGCTCTACCAGCAGACCCTTTCCGCGCTGTCGGAGGAAAATTTCAATATCTCTCTGGGATATCCGCTCTCCCGGACGCCGATTTTCAGTTTCTTCGCCAAGCTGTTCGAACTCATCCAATCCAGGGACGAAGAAGGGAGGATTTATATCCCGAACTATCTGCGCTTCATCCTTCATCCCTACACGAAAAACATCTATTTTCCCGGACCCGACAAGCGGGCGGACCTGACTCGCATCCTTTTTCACGCCGTCGAGGAAGAGCTGACCCGCCGGCGGACCAAGGCCTTCTGGTCGCTGGACGAGCTGGAGGGTGACGCCGAAATCCGGGCCGCGGTCCAGGAGCGGGTCAGGAACGTGGAGAACGCGCCCGTCATCGCGGATTTCGTCGAACACTGGCATGCCATCCATGAGCACACGCTGTCGCTGTTCCATGAGATCCGCAATGTCGGCGATTTCGCGGACAAGCTCATCCGGGTCCTGAATTATATTTACGAAAACAGCACAGCTCGGCTGCATTATTTCTTCCATCCTTATGCGGAAGCGTTCCTGGCCCGGCTGGACGCGCTGGCCCGGTCGCTCCTCCGGGAGACCGTTTTTGACGATCACGCGAGCTATTTCAATCTGTTGCGGAAAGTGATCGCTGCGGGCAAGGTCCCTTTTTATGGGACGCCGCTTCGCGGACTCCAGGTCCTGGGATTCTGGGAAACGCGGGGCATTTCTTTCGAACACGTTTATATCCTGGACATGAACGAGGAAACCATCCCGTCCTTCAAGCGGGCCGATTCGCTGCTCCCGTTCGCGGCGCGCGCGGCGCTCGGTCTTCCGACCTACCAGGACCTCGAGCGGCGGATGGAATATTATCTCGACACGCTTGTCAAGGCCGCCGGGACCGTCCACTTCTTCTTCGTCGAGAACGCCGACAAGGAGAAAAGCCGCTTCGTCGAGAAACTCATCTGGGAACGGCAGAAGCGCGAGCGGGACCCGCGGTCCGACAAATATGTGAAGACCGTCCGATACCGGCTCGCTCTGCAAGCCGGAGAGCCGGATCCCGTGGCCAAGACCTCCGATGTCGCGGAATATCTGCGGGAATTTGCGTTCTCCGCGACGTCCCTCGATATGTATCTCAAATGCCCCGTCCGGTTTTATTATGCCTATGTCTTGAAGCTCAAGGAAAAAGAGGAAATTGCCGAGCCCATGGATAAGAAGGATATCGGGACATTCGTCCACGCGATCCTCGAAGAATATTTCAAGAAGTGGACGGGGCGTCGGATTCGCGCTGAGGATCTCGACGCGAACGTTCTCGACGTGATCGTCGAGCGCCGCTTCAACGAGGAATACGGACGCGATCCGGCCGGGAGCGCCTACTTGATGAAGCTCCAGGTCAAGCGCCATATGCGGGAGTTCATCCTCGATTATCAGATTCCCGTCATAAGGGCGGTCGAGGAAAAGGGAGGCGAGCTCCATATTCAGACCTTGGAACAGAGAATCCGCGTGGAGAGAAGCATCGGGGGAACGTCATTCAAACTGGCGGCGAAGGTGGATCGGGTCGAGAAACGGGGCGAAGAGCTTTATATCCTGGATTACAAGACGTCGGCCTCGGAAAAATACGTGGGGATCAATTTTAAAAAACTAGTCATCGCCGAGAGGTCGACATGGAAACCGTCCGTGGCCAGTCTTCAACTCCCTCTCTACAACATGATTTGTTCCCGAGCCCTTCAAATCCCGGCCGAGCGAATCCACGGCGTCTTATTGATATTGGGAAGAAACCGGCTCAGCCCGAAGATCGAATATTCCCCTTATGAAGAAAACGACTTGGACGTCCGCAAAGAACAAATCCGGACGATGGAAACGCTCGTGGATGAGCTTTTGACCGAAATCGTCGATCCCCGGCAGCCGTTCGAACCGGCCCCGGCCGCCGAAGGAACTTGCGAAGGCTGCCCGTTCGCTTATATCTGCAACCGACAGTGAAGATCAGCCGCCGCGCCGTCTTCGCGGCCGCAAGGCCGAGGGAAAAGCCGCCTGGAGCAGGCTCTCGAAGGATTCCTCGCCTTCGGGCGGGCGGCCCTTCTCGATCATGAAGCACATCTTAGAAGCCTGCGCGTAATGCGTCCGTCTCTTCAAAGCCCAGCGCATGTGGCCCGTGCAGAGCGCGCGGCGCATGCCGCCGACGATGATCATGATCTGGATGACGTTGGCCCGAAGATTTTTGGGCACAATCATCTGCGTCCGGGCATTCACGAAAGCGTCCGCCAGGATCTTGGTCATGTCTCCCGTCGCGTCGGCGAACAGCGGTTCCATCCAGGGCCAGAAGAAGAGAGCGTACATTTCCTCCAACGATAAATGGAACGTCGCCGAGCTCGTCCGATCGATGATGTCTAGGAGCGTCTCGAGCCGACAGAAAAGGCCGGCGTCGGCTTCGTAATCTTCGCCGACGCGGCCGAGGATGTGCCGTAGAATGCCGCGGTTCCGGAGGGCTTCGATGACCGGCCTGGTCTCGTAGGCGAGGTCCTTGTTGAACTCTTCATAGAGGCGGGACCCGGGACATGCGGCGAGCAAATGGCCGTGCGACTGGATCGCCCGCTCGGTCGTCTCTTCGATGTCGAAGCCGAGGCGGGCGGCGTGCCTTATGGCCCGCCAGACGCGGACGGGGTCCTCGGCGAGACGTTCTTCGGGATCGCCGATGATTCGGATCATTCGCCGGGCCAGGTCCTCGAGACCGCCGACATAGTCGATGATGGAGTCGGTCGCGAAATCGTAAAGGAGGGCGTTGATCGTGATATCCCTCCGGAAGGCGTCCTCGCGGGGCGTCCCGTAGATGTCTTTCGGATCGGGCGCGGCCTCCGCGCCGGCCTCTTCGACGGGCTTGAGGTCCTTTCTGAACGTCGCGACTTCGATGATCTTTCCTCCCTCGAAATGGACGTGGGCCAGACGGAAACGCCTCCCGATGATATAGACGTTCGCGAAGCGTTTCTTGATCTGTCCGGGCCTGGCGTCGGTGACGATGTCGAAATCCTTCGGTTTCTTTCGCAGCATCAGGTCCCGGACCGCTCCTCCGCACAGGCAGGCGATGAATCCGAGCCGGTCGAGGCGGTAAAGGATCTTGAGGGCGTCCGCGTCGATGGCCTTCCGCGTGATGGGATGGCCGGAATTGGTCAGGATGACCGGTTCGTCGTTGTTACAGGGAACGGAATTTTGGCTTTCCATGTGAAAGTTCTAACGAGGAAAAAGCATTCTATTCTATTTTCGTTCAAGAGAAAAGGCCGCGGATTCCCGCTTGCAAGAATAAAAATATCCAGGATGGAGTCTCAAGCCCCTAATCGTCGATGTCTCTCGATTTTAAGGAGACGGCCCATTCCGGATACGGGGCGGTGCTCCCTTTCATGGCGTGCCAGAGGATCCGGTTAAGGACGTCCTCAGGGCAGGCGTCCACCCGCGTGAAGTCGAGCCGCGCCGAGAGGGCGGCCTGCTTGCGAAGCAGGGGATCGGCGATCTTTTTCTTCGGGGGATTCATTTCATCGAGAGGCACGCGGTTGGGCAGGGCCTTGAACGGCGCGAAATCCGGCGTTTCCGTGAAACATTCGATCATCGGCGCGGCCGCCGCGTCGAATTGATTCATCGGCGGGAGGCCGAGGATCTGCTCGATCGTCCTCAGGATGCTGATGGTGTTGTACGGCGCGCTGATGATCTGGCCCCGTTTCGTATAAGGGCTGATGACGTAGGCGGTCGTCCGGTATCCGCTGACATGGTCCCAGCCGTTCTGGGGATCGTCCTCGATGCCGAAGATCACGGTGTCCTTCCAGAATCGGCTGTTGCTGATCGCCTCCACGATCCGGCCGAAGGCGAGGTCGTTGTCCGCGACGAAGGCCGCCGGCGTCGGCAGCCCTTCCTTGGTCCCGCTCGTATGATCGTCCGGCAGGCAGATGAGGATGAGGTTGGGAAAGTCGCCCGTTTTTTCGAATTCCTTGAGCTCCTGGATGAAATAGCTGGCCCGGAACGCGTCCGGCACATCCATATTCCAGCCGACCGTCTTGGCCGCGAGATACGGTCGCAGCGATTCGATGCCCGGCTCGGAGCCGAAGATGATGTCTCCCTTCGGATGCTGGAATTCGCGCCAACTGGACGGCCAGTCCGGAGTCCCCTTGCGCTTGGGGTCGGCCCAATGGACCGTGGACATGGCGAATTCGCCGTAGTCCCTGAGCGTCTTTCCGTGGCGGAGGGCGTTGTCCCAAATGAATCCCGTCGGGGCATAGGCCAAGGCGTCGATTTCGACCTTTCCCATCCCGTCCGGGTAGCTCCGGGGCCACCCCGCGAACGATTTTTCGAGGTAATCCGTGCCGAAGGCCGTGGTGGACCAATTATGGCCGTCGGCGCTGAGGATGCTGCAACAGAACGTGTTGTCGAGCAGGACGAATGAACGCGCCAGGGCGTGCAAGTTCGGCGTGATCCGATCCCCGAAAATGCAGAGCGACGGATCGCTGTTGCCTCTGCCGATATCTCCCAGAACTTGGTCATAGGAGCGGTTCTCTTTGATGATGTAAACGACGTGCTTGAACACGCTCGGCTCGCCGCTTCGCTCGGGCACGGGCCGGACGGGTCGGGCCGGCCGGGGCGGAAGCAGGCTCTCAGTGATGCGCTCCCGATGGTAGTTCTCCCAGACGACGGCGGAAAGCCGCGGCAGTTCGGATAAACTCGGGATGGGCACGAGGGAGAGAGACCCGTGATATTGATGGGTGTTGTATCCGGAGCCGCCGCTGCGCTCGTCCTGTCCCTTGACCGTCTCGATCCCTTTGATGTTCGCTACGCAGAGTTGTCGGCGCTCGGGATCGTGAACGATCGCGCCGGGAAACCAGCCGACCGGGATCAGCCCGAGGAATTGCGAGGCGCGCCGTGCCGGCTTGAATTGGACGACCGCCACGGCGTTCTGGGTTCCATTGGCGACGTAGAGGAATTCCCCTTTACGGTCGAAGGCCAAGGCGTTCGGCGACGCTCCGAAGAGGTCGGCCGGGTCGGGCTTGGCCCAGACGGTCTCGATGACCTTGTCGGTGCGCGCGTCAATGACGCTGAGGTTGTCGCTCGCGGCGTTGGCGCAGACGACATAGCGGCCGTCGGGCGAAACGGCCAACGCCGAGGCGTGGAGATGGACCGGGATCTCATCCATGTTTTTGCCGGCTTCGAGGTCGATCACGCTGACCGACCCTTCGTTGGCGATATATGTTTCGGGGTCGACTTTGACCAGCGTTCCGCGGCCGGCCGGACCGGTCATGTCGCCCGGGACCGGACGGCGGCCGCCCCAGTTGCTCACGTAGGCTTTCTTGCCGACGAGCACGACGTCGTAGGGCGCGACGCCGACGTCGAAAGATCGGAGTAGTTTCCCTTCGGCGGCGTCGAACTCGCCCAGGCGGTTGGAAAGATTCAACGCCACGAAGAGGCGCGACCCGTCGGGGGAGACGGCGATCCCGGCCGGGATTTCTTCCTTGCGGCGCGGCGCGCCGGCGGGAGGCAGCGGCAGCGAAACCAGCGCCGAGATCGCGCCGTTCGCGTCCACACCGAAGACCTTGATACTGCCGTCGACGTTGCTCATGAAGAGCCTTTTTCCGTCGGGAGAAAAAGCCAGTCCGGTATAACTCACCTGGCCTTTATCGTCGGGTTTGAGAATGCTGTCCGAGACGCCCTTGGGCTTGCTTTTATCGGCCGGCTCGGGCGGAAGCGGGACGCGTTGTTTGATCTGTCCCGTTGCCGGATCGACGACGACCAGCTCGTGGGTCTTGCCCGAGACGACGAGCAGGCGTCCATCGGGGCTGAGGGCCAAGACCTGCGGCCGTAGGCCGGGCAACTCGACCTGGAGGCCGATGGGCGTCGCGATTTGATTCACCGGGAGCTGGATCCGAGGGCCGGGATCGGCGCTTTCGGCTTTTTTTTGTTCCTTGGAACACGCTGTTGAAGCGTTAATTAACAAAATAATGGCAATGGCGGCGAATCGCGGGCCAAGACATGATCTTCTTTCCATGAGACAGCCTCCGAGTTTTCGTGAGATTGGTGGATGGTTATCGTTATTTGGCATAGGAAAGGAATTGTATGGTTCAATTCCTCTCCTGTCAAATATCTTCTGGAGGCCGAAATTAAAATCTCTTTAAAATCCGGTTCCAACGCGTCTTGGTGAAAAAGCCGAGGACGAAGTCCTTCAACCGGGCCGGCGCGCTCTTGCCGAGCATGGCGTCCGTCGTCGTCTTCGTGGACCAGTAGTTCCGCCAGGGCTTGCCGATGACATAGTCGGCCGGCAGCGGCCCCCAGATTCTCGAATCGGCGCTCAGGTTGCGGTTGTCGCCTAAGCAGAAATAGTGGCCGTCCGGCACCTTATAAGCCGGCCCAAGCTCGGTCGTGACCACGAAATTCCGGAACTCGCGGGGAAATTCCGCCGGCCAGGCGTCCGGAGATGCGGGCGGGAAGTCGGGCGAAACCGTGAGGGGGGCCGACAGGTTCACATAAGGCTCATCGATCGGCCGCCCGTTGATATGCACTTTATTCCCGATGATTTTGATCATTTCCCCGGGAAGGCCAATGACGCGCTTGACATAGAACAGCCGGCCCATGTTCCGGGCGTCGATCTCCGGCGGCGATTTGAAGGCGACCATCATGCCGCGCCGGATTTTGACCTGGGGAAGGATCGCGGCGTCGATCTTGGATAAGGATTGAGAATAAGCGATCCGGTCCACGAGCATGTGATCGCCGACGAGAAGATTGTTCTCCATGGAGGGCGTGGGGATGGCGAAAGCCTGGAGGAGAAAGGCGTTGACGAAAAACACGAGAACCAGGACTTCGAGCAGCATCTCCAGATTTTCCTCGATCGCCTTGCCGAGCGACGGCTTGTCCGCTTTTCGGGGTTTGGGTTCTTTCATGAGATCCTCGTTCAGTGCATCCCGGAATTAAAGGAAGTGAATGAGCCAGCCGGCGAGAATGACGCCGCCGGTCATAAAAAGAAAATTTTTCGCGGAGAAGAGGATGATGTCCCTCGCCCGATCCCGTTTCAGGCAAGCGAGCATGACGGATACGATCCCGGCGAACACAACCATGGAGATGAGGTGGCTCTTAAACACGGCGCGCCTCCTTCGCGGTCTTCCAAGCGTTGAGGACGACCAGGCCGTTCATGAACCCAGCCGCGGCGATGTACATCGATCCGTATTGAAACGTGTAGGCCTTGAGGTTCCCGGCGCCCAAGCCGGCCAGCTTGGCCGCCGCATAAAAGATCCCGCTGCCGATGTCGCCGAGGAACGTCAGGATCGTCAGCGGCTCGAATCCGGAAAGCGTGGCGAATCCGCCCTCCATGGCCAAGCCGAGGACGAGCAAGGCTAAGATTCCGCCGAAGAAAATCGCTCCCTTCCATGGCTTTTTCTGGAGGAAATGCCCGAGACCGGGAACAAGAAAGGCCGACGTCAAAATAAGATAAGGCTTTGTCCGAGTTGGAACAGGCATGAAACAACCTCCTTCACTCTATGATACGGAAGATGATCCGAAGGGTTTAAAAACAGGAGAGTTTTGAATTCTTCGGGCGAGCCTTGCTAATGACGTTGAACGCTTTTATAATTCCCCCGGGTATCGCGGAGGTCAAAATGAAGAAACGTTTATGGCCGATTTTGTTTTTATTCGGCGCGTCCGCGCTGATCGGGTTCGCCCAGATGTCTCAGGCCAAATTCGCCGATGACTTCGTCGACAAGGCCATGCGGCTCGATTTGTTCTATGTGGGGGACGCCAAGGACGAGTTCATCACCCTCGACCACATCTACCAGGAAGGGATATGGCCCGAGACGTTCACCCATCTTATCGACCCCTTCGACTATGGGCGCATGGTGATCAAGGTTTACGATATCGCCTCGAACCGGCTGCTCTATTCCCACGGTTGCGACGGCATGTTCAACGAATACAAAACCACCGCCCCGGCGATCAACGGCGTCAAGCGCGCGTTCGAGCGCTCCGTGCGGATCCCATATCCCAAGCGGCCCGCCCTCGTCGTGATCGAATCGCGGGACAAGAAGAACATCCTCCATCCTCTGTTCTGCGAGACGATCGACCCCGCGGACTACCATATCATCAAGGAAACGACCGCGGCCGGGGACTTCATCTATGAGGCCCAGAAAAGCGGCGATCCGCACGAGAAAGTAGATTTCGTCTTTGTCGCCGAGGGCTATGCAGCCGAGGACAAGGACAAATTCAAGGCCGACGTGGACAAATTCTCGGCTTATCTCTTCAGCGTCGAGCCGTACAAGAGCGCCAAAAGCAAGTTCAATATCTGGGGCGTCTTCCGGCCTTCTCCCGAACGGGCGATGGACGAACCGCGTCAGCGCGTTTATAAAAAAACCGTCCTCAACGCCTCGTTCAACGCCTTTGACCTGGACCGCTACATGTTGATCGAAAAAGACCATCGGCTGCACGAAATCGCGGCCCAAGTGCCGTATGACGCGATCATCGTCCTCGTCAACAGCAGCCGCTACGGCGGCGGAAGCATCGCCCTCGATTACTGCGTCTCGACGACGGACCACGCTTCGAGCCGGCAGGTCTTTGTCCACGAGCTCGGCCATTCCTTCGCTTATCTCGCCGACGAATATTACGCCTCGGAGGTCTCATACAATGATTTTTATCCCAAGGGCGTCGAGCCGCTCGAGCCGAACATCACCGCCCTGCTCGATCCGGAGCGGGTGAAATGGAAGGACCTCTTGGCGCCGGGCATCGGCGTCCCGACCGAATACGGTAAGGACAAGATCGAGGCGCTTCAAGCGGAACGGCAGAAAAACCGCCAAGCACAAACGGGCGAGATCGAGGAGGCCAGGAAGAAAGGGCTGCCCGACGACCGGATTAAAAAGATCCAGGATAAATATCGGGAGGCGGACCAGGCCGTCGCCAAGAAGATCGAGGACGTGCGGGCCCAGTACGCGGGGCTGGAGGACAAGGTCGGGGTCTTCGAGGGCGCGGGCTACGCTTCCAAAGGCCTTTACCGGTCCCAGGTCTCCTGCATCATGCTCGATAGCCGGAAGGGCGAGTTCTTCTGCTCCGTCTGCCGGCGGGCCATCGCCCGAATGATCGATTACTACAGCGAAAAATAGACCGCGGGCGGGGTGTATGAGCCGAGCGTCTTCCAAAGAGTAAGCTCGTTTGACTTGACCGGGCGGGGGCGTGAATCATCGTGAAACCGGTTTTCCATTCCGGATCACCATAAAGGTTGCCTCCAGCTGAGCGATATCGGAAAGGGGATCCCCGTTGACAACCAGGATGTTGGCCTGTTTGCCCGGGGCGATGGAGCCCAGGCGGTCGTCCACGCCCAGCCATTGGGCCGGATAGATCGTGGCGCCTTTGATGATCTCAGACTCCCGAACTCCGCCTTCTTTCAGAGTGCGCATCTCGGAAAACGTCGCGGCGGCATCGCACCCGTCCTGGCCGACCAGCATCTTCACGCCGTAACCGGCGAATTCGCGGACGAAGTGCCGGCTTACGGCCTTCATGCCGTCCACTACTTTACGGATCATTTCCAGCACCGGCGCCGGCAGAGTATCAACCTTCATTTGCCTCTTGGTCTCTTCAATAGCTTCCTTTTCCATGCTGTTGCTGGTCAGCACTTGCAGGGTCGCACAGAGAAAAGCGCCCTTCTCATTCATCTTCTCAGCCAGCTTCTTGAGACGATCTTCCGAAACCGACGCAACGCCCAATCCGGCGGCTTTCATCAGGAAAGCCATTTGGGCCATTTGGTTTGCTCCAGGACCGACCAGCCGATCGTGCTCCTGCTTGAGGGGGTCCTTCAGGACCACAGGCCAGGGCGACTTGGCATGCTCGATGCTGGTCACCCCCAGGTCGAGCGCTTGATCCATCGGGATCCAGTGGAACAGAGGAGCCCCCGGGTCATGGACGATCTTGAGCCCGCAACGCTTGGCCACTTCAACGATATGACGGTACACCCCGGGGTCGATATTGTTGAATGTCTTGATGATGGTCGCGCCTTTGCGGCCCAGTTCGGGAAGAACCGAATCGACATCGGCGTTGGAATCGAGCGCCACCGTGAATCCCGGGAATTGCTTGTTCAAGTGTCCCCATGTAAGAGGGGTGTGCTCGAGCATGGGGCCCGTGTAGAAGATTTCAGGTCCCGTAAGCTCTCCTTCTGCGATCCGCCGGCTCGTCCGGCTGAGCACGTCAATGGGGCCGCCGACATCGCGCACTTGGGTGACGCCTCGGGAAACGAATTCCGCCAGACCGGCTTTTAAGCCGTCATCTCCCTTGGCCGTTAATTCAATCAAGTGGGTGTGACAATCGAAGAGACCGGGCACGGCGAATTTTCCCGCGCAGTCAATCCGCTGGACCTTCTTGCCGGGATCCTGGATATGTCCGACGGCTGAGATGCGGGTTCCCATGATCAGAATGCTCTGCGGCTCACTCATCCGACCCGTGGAGACGTCGAAGACGCGGACATTCTCTAGGAGGATTCGCGGCGTTCCCGCCGCTGCCTCGGCGTTCCCGCCGCCAGGAACGACGATCGCACAGCCCACGCCGATGCCGGACGTAACGAGCATCATCAATACCCACCGACTGAAAAACTTTCTCATATTTTCTCCTCGCGACACCGGCCTACTTCTTCTTCATCAACTCCTTCACCGCCGCTTCGATCTGCTGGTCGCGGCCGGTCGACATGACATCCGGATCGTTCTTGACGAGGATGTCCGGCTCCAACTGATGGTTTTCGCAGAGCCAGCCCTCCGGCGCCCGCCAGCCGCCCTGGGGAATCCCGAACCGCAGGGTCGGGTCGATCTGCATCTCCCACCAGACGAACGTCCCGGTTCCGGGCACGGGCATGCCCAGCGTTTTCCCCAGACTCTTGATCTTGTAGAGCACCGGGAACAGATGGGCGTCAGAGTAATCGCATTCGCCCATCAAGACGATGGACGGCTTGATCCACTTGTTATACGGCTCGTATCCGACGCTCTGCCCCCGCGGCAGGATCTCGAACGACTTTTTTCCGCTCAGGAAATCCGACAGCTGCTCATGCGTATTGCCGCCGCCGTTGAAGCGGGTGTCCACGATCAGGGCGTCTTTATCGATGCCCTTGCCCAGGGCTTCCTCGATCACCACGCGAAGGCTGGCATCGTCCATGCTTTGGACATGGACATAGCCGAGCCGCCCGCCGGACAAGCGGTCGACTTCGGCGCGGCGGTTGCGGACCCATCTCAGGTACAGACAGAGGTTTTCCTCCCCTCCGGTGAACGGCTTGACGGTCTCTTCCCAGCGCGTCTGGGAGGCGGGATCATAAACCGAAAGCAGAATCAACTTTCCCGCTTTCCGGTTCAGCAGCGCGTAATGATCGAACGATCCGACGATCGCCCGGCCGTCGATTTTCTCGATGACGTGGCCGGCGCGGATCTTAAGATTCGCTTTATCCAGCGGGCCGCTGGCAAGAATCTCGGCGACCTTCAAGCCGGGGCCGGCGTAGTCGTAGTCGATGAACAGGCCCAGGGAATCCGTCCGATCGGACGTGGGCGTCCGCGACCCGGAATAATAGCAGCCGGTGTGCGACGCGTTCAACTCGCCCAGAAGCTCGCTGACCATCTCCGCGTAATCATAATTGTTGGCGATGGAGGGCAGGAATTTTTTGTAGGCCGCGTAATAGAAGTCCCAGTCCACTCCGTGCAGGTCGGCCAGGTAAAACTTCTGCTTGAGCTCGCGCCACATATGATCGAACATGTAGGCTTTTTCGGCGGTTTGGTCGAGGGCCATTTCCCCGTTGATCGCGACGGCGTCCGTCTTCCCGCTCTCCGGGTCGATTTTCGTGACCCGGCCGTCGGCCAGCACAAAGAGGCTCTTCCCGTCGGCCGAAAGCTCCAGCCCGGCGTTCGAGGCCCCCAGCTTGCTGAAGAGCTTGGTATCCCTCGTCCGCAGTTCGGTGACCCACAGGTCGTAGCCTTTTTCGAAGCGGGCCAGGTAGAAGAGTTTTTCGCCGTTCTTGGTGATCACCTGGTCGGAAATATCGGCGGAATGGATGGTCAACTTGGCCTTCCGCTCGTTGAGGCCGTCCCATTCGATGACGATGTCCTTGAAAGCGTCTTCGGCTTTCTTGACGGCCGCGTCCTTCGCGTCCTTGGGTTTGGCCTCCTTGGCTTTTTCTTTTTCGGCCTTATCTTTGTCTTCCTTGGCCTTGTCCTCCTGTTCCTTCAGCAGAGCAAAATCCTCTTTGGACAATTTGAACCGGTCGTACGCGTCCTTGGTGAAGAACATGCCGAAGATGTCGAACGTCGAAGGGTTGCCGGCCACGCCGACCGAGCCGTCCCGGGTGCATCCCCAATACAACATCTTGCCGTCCATGCCCCAACGGGGGTTGAAATTATCGAAGCCGCTCTGGGTCAGGTTGATCACCTTGCCTTTGCCGTCGCTCGAAACCAGCCCGATCTCCGGTGTAAACAGCCGGACATAGCCATATTGGACCAGGAACCATTTCCCATCGGGGCTCCATTGGTAGCTCTGGTCTCCGTCCGAATAGGAATAATTGCATTCCGCGGGCAGGATCGTCCGGGTCTGCTTGGTGGCCAGGTTCGCCACCTTCAGCACGACGCGGTTTTCCAGGTAGGCCACTTCTTTTCCGTCCGGCGAGAACTCCGGCTGGAATTCCTCGGCCGGCGTGGCCACGACCGTGTCGGTCTTTAAGACCGTCGAGGCGTAGAAATAGGGTTCCTCCTTCCGCACGATCGAGGCGGTGTACACGTTCCAGTTGTTGTCTTTTTCCGCGGCGTAGACAAGGGTCCGGCCGTCGGGGCTGAAACTCACGCTCCGCTCCTGCCAGGGCGTATCGGTGATGCGCTTGGTGACGCCGCCCTCGACGCTGCTCACGAAAATCTCGCCGCGGAAGACGAAGGCGATCTCCTTGCCGTTCGGCGCTAGTCGCATTTCCGTGATGCCGCCGCTGACGGGCACGGTCCGCTCCAAGACCCGACGCCCGTCCTGGGCGATGCGGATGTCGATTTTCCGCGGGGCCGCGTTCCCGGATTTCGTGTACACTTCGCCGTCGAAGCCGAAGCAAAAAACGCCGCCGTTGGAGCGCGTCAGGAAACGGACGGGGTGTTTGGCGAAGCCGGTCAGGGCGGTCGAGGACGCCGGACGGCTCAGGGAGCTTTTGGTGACGTTGAACGAGCCGTTCTGTTCGCTCAAATAATAATAATCGTCGCCGTTGACGTCGAAGACAGGGTTTCTGTCTTCACCCTTGAACGTCGTGAGTTGGGTGTTCTTCTTCGTTTTCTGGTCATAGACCCAGATGTCCCGGGTCACAGAGGACGTATGGTGCTTACGCCATTCACTTTCGTATCCTTTCTGGTCGTGATAAATGATCTTGTCCCCGGCCGGATTCACCGTCGCCGCGATGGCCGGTTGGGTCAGGACCAGGGCGGCCTCGCCGCCGTTCACGGAAACGCTGTAAAGTTCCGGGAAGACGGACATCGGGAACTGCGCGTTCGTCACCAAGTCCTGGCGGGTCGAAGTGAAAAGAACGCGCTGGTCGTCCGCGGTGAAACTGCTGGGAATATCGGCGGCCGAATGGCAGGTCAGGCGCTTCGCTTCGCCGCCGGAGGCGGGCATGACGAACACGTCGAAATTGCCGTAGCGGTCTGAAGCGAAGGCGATGGAATGGCCGTCGTGGCTCCAGACGGGAGCGTAATCGTAAGCGTCGCTGATCGTCAGGGGAACGGCCTGCCCGCCCGAAGCCGGGACCTTATAGATATCGCCTTTGTAACAAAAAAGGATCGTTTGGGCGTCGGGAGAAATGGCCGGATAACGAAGCCAGAGCGGTGTTTCCTGGGCCTGAAGGGGGGACGAGCAGAGCAGGATAGCGGTCAGGACGGAAAAGACAAAAAGACTTTGGCTGATGCGAGCCGCGGTGGATTTCATGAATACCTCCCGGAACTTAAAATCATCCATCTTATAATACGGAACGAGATACCTTTAGGTTGCAAGTGATAGGAGTTTTTTCATCGGGCCAAGAAATCCATTCTGATGAGGAGAAACTATACCCCCCGCCCTTCATCGCTGTCAATGCGAATACGCTGACCGCAGTACGGTCAGCGAATCCGCTATTGACAGGGTTTCATTACAGGTGATAAGTTTCTAGGCCTACGGTTTTCATCATCCTGGAAGGAGGAGAGTCATGACATCATTTCCCAAAGCCGTCATTTGTTTCGTACGTCGAACGAGGGCCGTCAAAGCGCCCCTGGCCCTCGGCCTGGCGTTGCTGCTTGTCTTTTCCGTCGCTTTCCCTCAGAAGATCCATGAGGACTATACGAAGAAGATCCGGGAGTATACGACCGATCCTCATTTCTCCACGAAATACGTGAACTATCTTCCCTATAAAGAGGGGATTCCCTCGCCGCTTGAAGTCCTCGGGCATATCGTGGGAGCGCCCAACATCCTGAGCTATTCCAGCGACGTCTATAAATATTTCCGGGCCCTCGCCGCGGCGTCGCCGAGAGTCAAGGTCTTCACGATCGGCAAGACCGAGGAGGGGAGGGATTGGATCCTAGTCGTCGTCGCCGATGAGGGGACCATAAAGAACCTGAGCCAATTCAAGCAAATCATCGCTAAGCTGAGCGATCCGCGGAAGATCAGCGATGCCGAGGCGCAGACCTTGATCAAGCAGGGCAAGCCCATCTACTGGGCGACGGGAGGCATGCATTCCTCCGAGACCGGCTCGGTCGAGATGCTGATGGAACTCGCGTACCGCCTGGCGGTGGACGACTCTCCGTTCATCAAGACCATCCGCGAAAACTCCATCGTCCTGATCACGCCCATCCTCGAGGTGGACGGACGCGATAAATACGTCGATTTGGCCATGGCCCCGCGCAAGGACCCCAAGGCCAACGTGCCGCGGAACGCTCTCTGGTGGGGAAAATACGTCGCCCACGACAACAACCGGGACGGCATCGTCCTCGCCCTGGCGCTCAGCCGGAACATCATGAAGGTCGAGCTCGATTATCATCCCCAGGTGATGCATGACCTCCACGAATCCGCCTCGCACCTTTACATCTCGACGGGTTCGGGCCCCTACAACGCCTGGCTGGACCCGATCGTCGTCGACGAGTGGCACCAACTGGCCTACCAGGAAGTGGACGGCATGACCCGGGAAGGCGTTCCCGGCGTCTGGACCCACGCGTTCTACGACGGCTGGGCGCCCAACTATGCGTTCTACGCGGCCAACGGACACAACGCTATCGGCCGGTTCTATGAGACGCAGGGCGCGGGCGACGGGAGCACGCGGGTGATCACCAACAGCACGGACCGGGCCTGGTACCGTCCGAACCCGCCCGTGGCGTCCACGGTCTGGTCGATCCGCAACAACGTCAATATGCAGCAGAGCGCCCTTCTCATGGGCATGAACTATATCGCCGTGAACCGCGAAAAATACCTGGAAAATTTCTACCTGAAAAGCAAGCGCTCCGTGGCCAAGCCCAGGAATGAAGGCCCGGCCGCCTATGTCTTTCCCGGCAATGACCCGCGCCTCGGACAACAGGCGCGCCTTTTGCGGCTCCTGCAGGGCCAGGGCGTGGAAGTGCACAAGGCCGACAAGGCTTTCAAAGTCGGCGACGTCGAATATCCCGCCGCGAGCTATGTCATCCGCATGGACCAACCGTTTTGCCGGATGGCGGACATGCTTCTCGACAAGCAATATTTCAACGTCAAGGATCCTTCTCCTTACGATGATGTTGGCTGGACGCTGGGGCCGCTCTTCAATGTGAAAACGGTGCGCGTGGACGATGTCTCCGTGCTCTCCGCTCCGATGACGCAGGTCAAGGGCGAAGTCCGCTCACCCGGCGGCGTGACGCACCTGGGCGCCGGCGCCGCGCAGGTCTTCCTGATTAACCACAACGCGGACAACGCCATCGCCTCCTTCCGGTTCAAATATAAAGACCTGAAGATCCTGGCCGCGGAAAAAAGTTTCGAATCGAACGGCAAATCGTTCAACGCCGGGACGTTCATCATTAAAATCGTCGATAACGGGGGGAACATCGAAAGCCTGCTGGACGAGAGCGGGAAGAAATACGGCCTCTCCATTTTCGCGGTTCCGGCCGTTCCGGCCGTCGCCGTCCACGAGGTGGCCGTGCCGCGCATCGCCGTCATGCACACCTGGCAGAACACGCAGACCGAGGGCTGGGTGCGCATCGCGCTCGACGAGCTTGAGATTCCCTATGAATACATTTCGGTTCATTCCGTCCGCGACAACGCGCGGCTCCGCGATAAATATGACGTGATTCTTTTCGGGCCGTCCTCGGGGGACGCCCTGAGCGTCGTCACGGGCGTCACCGGCGCCCAGCCGATCCCCTGGAAGAAGACGCCGCTCACTCCCAATATCGGCTCCGAGGATTCCACCGACGATATGCGCGGCGGGATCGAGCTGGAGGGCGTGCTCCATTTGCGTGATTTCATCAGAGACGGCGGCTTGTTCATCACGCTCGGCAATAGCTCGGCGCTTCCCATCCAGTTCGGCCTGGCCGGAGGGATTTCCATCCGCCAGACCCAGAACCTCTGGGCGCGCGGAAGCATATACAAAGCCGATGTATTCGATAAAACAAGCCCCATCGTCTACGGATATGACGATTCCCTGGGCGTTTATTTCAGCCAGGCGCCGGTATTCGGCGCGGGCGGAGGTTTCGGCGGAGGCCGGGGAGGAATGATGCTCGAGAGCGGCCCCGCCGGCCGTCCGTCGGGCCGCGGCAGCGCCAATGACCCCGACATTCCGCAAGGCCGGCCCCGGGATATCGGGAAGGCGTCCGTCGAGGAATTCCGGAAGACTCAGCCGCAAGGCGCTCAGGCCGAAGGCCGGCCGGGCCCGCCCGCCGCGGCTTCGAGAGCGAGGACGATTCTCAGATTCACCGGCAATGCCGCCGAACTCCTCATCAGCGGCGGATTGGACGGAGGCCAGGAGCTGGCCGGCGCGCCGGCTCTCGTGGACGCGCCGCTCGGGGCGGGTCACGTGATCATGTTCAGCTTCAATCCCATGTGGCGTCATGAGACGCATGGATCGTTTTTCCTTGTTTTCAACGCCATGCTGAATTTCAAGAATCTGAATCCCGCTCCCGTTCCCGCGCCTGCTCCTGCTCCGGAGAAAAAATAAGTTAGGAAACCAGAGGCCGCGGAGAATATTATCGGAATTTCGCGATAGGGGCGAAGCTGCCCGCTGAAGCCGCGTCCGGCTGCCGCGGGCTTTACGCGACGCGTTCAAAAACGTCCGCGAGGCCGCGGGCGCTTTCCAGCCATCGAAAAGAAGCCGCCCGGGAAATACCTGAAGCCGAGAGCCTCGTTCTCAGATCCCGATCTTCAAGCACGGTTGTGATGCTCCGGGCGATGCTTTCGGCGCGGAGGGGATCGGCATAGACGACGGCGTCGCCTCCGATCTCCGGGATCGCCCCGCGCGCCGATGTCACGACCGGAGTTCCGCAGGCCATCGCCTCCAGGACGGGCATGCCGAATCCTTCATAGAGCGAAGGCAGGACGAAAAGCGCGGCTTCCCTCATCAAGGGAGCGCGGTCCATTTCGGAAATATAGCCGAGGAATTTGATCTTTTTTTCCAGGCCGAGGCGCCGGATCGTCGCGTAGATTTCTTCGTTCTTCCATCCGCTCCCGCCCGCGACCACAAGAGGCAGGCGCGTCTGGGCGTCGCCGGGCAACAAGGAATAGGCCTCGATCAGCCGGGGAAAATTTTTTCTGGGCTCGAGAGTGCTCAAAGAAAAGATATAGCCGCCGCCGAGGCCGTATTTCTCCCGGACGGCGGCCCGGACTTCAGCGGGGATATCCGGACGGAAAGCGGCATGATCGACGGCGGGGGTGATGACCGCGATTTTATCGGCCGGGACATCGTACGCCTTCTGGAGCTCCCACTTGACGCATTCCGAGATCACGACGACCCGGCTCGCTCGTCTCAAAGCCCTCGGCAAATATCTTTTCAAATAGAGGTGGTCACGGTTCTGCTGGCTGCCGGGATGGCGGAGGAAACCGACATCGAAGACGACCGGGACATAACGGGCGCGAAGCAGGGGCTCTCCCACGAAGTTCGGGAAAAAATATATTTTTTGCGCGCTGGACTCGAACATATCCAGGGGGAACGGCGGCCGCAAGCCGCGGCGTCGGAGCCAGCCGTAGACCAGGCTGGGAACGGGCCGGAATCGAACGTCGAGCGATCCTCCCCAGCTTTCGGCCAGACGTTCGATATCGGCTTCCGGGGGACGGCGCCCGGACTTCAAAAAAAACCGAAAGGAAAGGAGCTTGACCGGAAAATGTCCCGGGAGTCCGCAATAGGCCTTGAGAATCTCCCGGGTGTAATATCCCACCCCGCTGAGCGGAGGAAAGAGGGTGCTCGGGTCCACGATGATGTCGGGAGCGGCGCGTGCTCTCGATTTATAACCGTCGATCGTCATAGGAAGGATTTCTCTCTCTCCGAATCTTTTCTCCCCTGATATTGCCCAAGGTCAGATTTTTCAGAAGAAATTTTCCCGATCAAGAGGCCGAGGATGAAGGATATCCGGAGAGATTTCATTCTTTTATGAATTATATGAACATTCGTCTCCGCGAACAAGCTTTGGGCTCAGGGGCCAGGCATGGCCGGAAACCGGAAAAAGCGTCTGATATATTTGACAAAAGGGTACCCACCATATATAGTATTGGATAGATGCCAGGGTCTTATATTTAGATGTCGTGTCAATTTGGGCGCAGGCTCCTCGACTATACCGATGGAGCATCTTATAAAGGAAGTGGCGAGTTTTGACCATTCGTTTCTTGACGAAAAGAAGGCCGTGAAAAACCTCGATCCCGTGGTCTCCTCCAAACCGGTCGTTCTGGCCGTCACCGACAATCCTTCGTGGCTCGCGGCCTTGAAATCCGTCATGGAACCGGATTATGCGGTTCAAACGGCGAACGGCGGGCGAGAGGCCATCCAGCTCCTGAAAAATCTCGGATCGATCGATGCCCTTCTTGTCGACCAATCGGTCACGGGAAACGGCGGCGCGCTTCTGTTCCGTTATGTCAACGAAATGGTGGAGAAACCCGAACAGATCGTGAAGATCCTGATTTCGGAGCCCGGCGCTCCGGAAACGGAGCTTGGCGATCCGTTCCTGGGGCGGATCGATTATCACTACGATCGGCCGTTCGATCCGGCCAAGCTCAAACAGCTCATGGGCTCGCTGATCGCCCAAAAGTCCAGGGAGAAGCGCCGGATCATGCGGGCGGCGATTAACGGCGATTACGACATCGAAGTCGACATGGGCGGGCACGGGAAGGCCTCCGTGGAAAATCTGAGCGAGAGCGGGATGTTCGTCAGGACGATCCTGCCCAAGAATTACATCCTGCCGTTCAAGATCTTCCTGCCGGAGGGACCTCCGTTGCTTGCGACCGGACGCGTCGTCCGCGTCGATGAAGAGATCGGCGGGGTCGGCGTAAAATTTCTCCTGATCGAGGATGACGGCCGCCGCGCCCTGGTCCGGTTTCTGTCCGATCAGTACATGAAAAGCAGCCTTTCCGAGCTGAAGGAGAAGTATCCTTTCCTTCGCGTCGATAAGATCGTCGACTTTACGGACAAAGCTAAAATCGTGGAATTGATCGCGGAAGCGCTGCGGTCCCAAACGGAGATCACGGCCATTCATTCCCGGCAGAAAACGCACGCGACGCTGCGACTCGAGGCCGTCGAGCCCTGGCATTTCTGCCGCTTGGCCGGCGAGGACTTGGACACGAAGTTCAAAACGTCGGACAGCCTGTTCATTTCCTTCCAAATCGGGTACGCCACGTATACCTTCGAGACGATCGTCTATCGCATCAGCGACGACGGGCGCAGCCTCGAATGCCTGTACCCGCGAATTCTCTTTTACTCGGAGAAACGGTCTTTCAAGAGAGCGGAGTCTGACGGCCGCCTCGACGTGGAGATTTCCCTTCCCGATCCTTTCGGCGCGACCATCCGGGGCACGATTACGGATATCAGCGAAGGGGGCGTGAGTTTCGTCACGGAGGCAAGGAACATCGCTCTCCTGATCGGCACGCCGCTGGATTCCATCCGGATTTTTCACAAAGCGAAGCTTATCCGCGAAGTCCGGGGAGAGATCCGGAACATTTTTAAAATCGACAGAGAAGGGACGGGTCGCCTGAGATATGGCGTGCAATTCGGCATGGGACGCCTGACGATCAATACTTCGGAAATGCCGAAATTCGACGCGCAAACGGAAAAGCCCAAGACGAAGGACACGGAAAAATTCCGGACCGGGCCGAGGCGGCAGTCCGACCTCGGCGCTTTGGCGAAAAGGCCCCCTCAAGTCATCCACCTGGAAAACAAAAAAGGCGAAGAGATCACGGGCCTTTTGAATTTCTCCCTTCCGTTGGATCAGGACCCGATCCCCGTCGTCATCGTCCCCCCCGCTTTCGGCAAAACCAAGGAGACCCTGTTCGCTTTGGCCCAGACGATCGTCGAAAATTTTTATACTCGAGGCAAGCCCATCGCGGTCATCCGCTATGACGGCATCAGGCGTAAAGGAGAAAGCTACAGGGACCCCGAGGCGTCGTTCCCGCCCTATGAAATGATCAATTCCACGTTCACTCAGGGCGCCGAGGATATCAAAGCCGTGCTGGATTGGCTCGAACTCAATCCCCTGCTCAAGGCGAGCGCGGTCATTCTCATCAGCTTTTCGCTCTCGGCCCTGGACGCTCGGCTGCTCTTGAGGGACGATGCCTATCGCCGCCGGATAGGTTACTGGATTTCCTGCATGGGCACGCCGGAATTCCGCCATCTCATGACCCGCATCAACTGCGGCTTGGACTTCCTGGAGCAATACCAGCTCGGCATCAAGCTCGGCGTCATGCCGGTCCTGGGCAATCTCGTCAACGTGGACGCCTACGTTGCCGACGGCGTGGCCAATGCCGTCGCGACCTTGGACCAGGCGAGAGAAGACATGCGCCATATCGACATCCCGGTCACGTGGATCTTCGGCGAGCACGATCACTGGGTCAAAGCCGAATTCATCCGGGATATCATGAGCATCCAGGCCGATGCTCCCCGCGACGTCATCCCGGTTCCCATCGGCCACAACGCCCGGACATCCGAAGACGCGCTCCGCTTGTTCGGGACGATCACGTCTTTGATCCATCGCTTCCTCTATAAAGACATGATCATGCCGGTCCTTCCCAATAAAAAAGACATGGAGGTCATGCGCCGCGTCGAGAAAGACAGGATTCCGCCGCGAAAAATCAAGAATCGCCAGGACTATTGGCAGCGCTACCTCGTCGGCGAGGACAGACTCATCGGCTTCGACGTCATGGCCTTGTCGGACGATTATCAACAGCTCATGCAAGACCAGCTCCTGGCCCTCGATCTCAAGCCCGCGGACCGGTTCTTGGACCTCGGCGGCGGCACCGGCAACTTCATCGAACATCTCCTCAAAAACGGCCTTCCGCTGCCCGGTCATATCACGATCGCCGATCTCGTGCCCGAAGGCATCGCCAAAGCCGTGGGAAAGTTGAGGCCGCTCTTCGGGAAGGCCGGGCCGAAGGTCCTCTTTGATTCCTTGGCCGGCGACGTGGAGATGAACCGGTACCTCCCGGTCCGGCGATTCCTTCGCGGCGAAGTGGCCGGCTTCAAGGAGCTCGTGGATCGGATCGAAAACTTGACCTTCCAGACCGCCGCCCGGATCGAGGAATTGTACTCGGCTCGGCTGCACAGGATCCTGCGGGGCGAAGCAATCACGCCCCAGCACATGGAATGGCTGAAACGGACTTTCGACCTCCCCGAGATTCGGACGATCCTCGATTTCAATCTGGCTGCCCGCTTCGTCCAGGGGCTCGAACGGATGACGCCCGCCTACCGTCAATTGGTGTTTTCGGACGACCTGGAGAAGAATCTCTATCTTCCGATCAAAGCCGGCCATTATAATAAAATTCTGATGAGCCTGGTTCTATCCTATATTTTCAACCCCGTCGAGACGCTTCTTGAGATCAGGCGGATGATTGCCCCGGGCGGCCGGCTAGTCCTTTCAAGCATGCGTCCGGACGCCGACGCCTCGGGTCTTTTCACGCGGCTCGTGGATAAGATCGAGGCCACGCCCGCCGAGGACCTTCCGCCGGAACGGCCCAAACAGATCCTCCTCGAATCCATCCGTTCCTTCCTCAACGACGCCCAGGCCCTCGTGGAGATGGAAGAGGCCGGGACCTTCGACTTTTTCGACCCGGAGAAACTGGGCGGTCTGATGGAGGAAGCGGGCTGGGAAACCCTCCAGACGATTCCTTCTTTCGGCGATCCTCCGCAGGGCTACATCGTCGTGGCGAAGGTCAGGGAAATTCATGGATAGCCAAAAAAAAGTTTTTGAGGAAAGGCTTTATAAAGAGAATGACATGAAAGGGAGGGCCAGGCTGGCCATCTATATCAGCATGGTCCTCTATCCTTCCTTCCTGATCCTGGATTGGGTTTATACGCCGCAGTTCTTCCGGCTCTTCCTTATCATTCGCCTTGTCGTCGTTGCACTCCATTTCCTTCTTTTGTTCTTATATACCCGGACTAAAACCAACCGCGGTTACATCAACTTGGGCATGGCCATGGTGGTTTTTGATGCGATCGGCATCGCCATCATGATCCAGATCATGGGCGGATTCCTGACCAGTTATTACCAGGGATTGAATATCATCGTCATGGGCATGGTCGTCGTCATCCCCCTGGCCTTCCGCGAATCCATCATTCTCTTCGCTCTGACTTGGACCAGCTACGCCATTCCCAGCTTCATCAACCTGAGCCGCAGCGGCACCCTCGGCATTCCTCAAGGCAGCGAATGGCGATTCGTCGTCAATAACCTCTTTTTCCTGACGTCGATCATCCTCGTCGGCGCCGCCGGCTCCTATGTCATGGACAACATCCGCCGCCGCGAGCTCCGCAGCCGCATCCAGCTCGAAGAGACGACGGAACAGTTGCAGAAATCGAACGCCAAGCTGAAAAGCCTCGATGAGCTCAAAACGCAATTCTTTGCCAACGTCAATCACGAATTGAGGACGCCGCTGACCCTCATGCTGGCCCCCCTGGGTCCCATGATCGAAGGGCAGATGGGACGAGTCTCGGCCAAGATGAAAGACACGCTCGAGACCATCCGCCATAACGGTCTGAAACTCTTGAAGCTCATCAACAACCTCCTCGACCTGACCAAGCTCGAGGAGGGGAAGATGAGGCTCAAGGTCAGGACTTTGGATTTCACCGAGTACCTCAGCACCCTCCTGTCCTCGGTCCGGCCGCTGGCCGACCGCAAGGACATCAAACTCTTTTTTCAGCACCCGCCCCATGAGGTGCCCTTGACCTTCGATCCCGACAATTTCGAGAAGGTCGTCCTCAATCTCTTGTCCAACGCGCTGAAATTCACGCCGGAAAACGGACGCATCACGGTCTACCTCGAGGAGAAGAAAACGACCGTCCTGCTGACCGTCGAAGACACCGGCATCGGCATTCCGCAAAACATGCTAGAATCAATTTTCGACCGCTTTTCCCAGGTCGACGGCTCCCTCTCCCGAGCCCATGAAGGGACGGGCATCGGTCTCTCCCTGGCCCGCGAAATCGTCAAGCTCCACGGCGGCGTCATCCGCGTCGAGAGCGAAATGGGGAAAGGCTCGCGCTTCCTGGTGGAGATCCACAAAGGCGACGATCATTATTCGGAAGACGTCCTCGACCGGCGCGTGGCCGATATGCCCGTCACATTCAAGAAAAGGGTCTCCGACGCGGAGCCTCCCCGGGTCCAGGACATCGTTTCGGATTACCGAAAGCTCCAGCTCGTGGACCTGGAGCGCATCGAGATCGGTCCCGAGACCCTGTTCCGCGACCGGACTCACGAATACAGCGTGCTGGTCATCGACGACAATCCCGAAATCCTCAAATTGATGAAGCTGTTGCTCAGCGAAGAGTTCGATCTCGATATCGCCTCGTCCGGGGAAGAAGGGTTGACCTTGATGAGGAAGAACATGCCGGATCTCGTCCTCAGCGACGTGATGATGCCCGGCATGGACGGTCATGCGTTCTGCCGGAGGGTCAAGGAAGATGACGCGCTGAAGCACATTCCCGTCATCCTGGTCACAGCCAGGTCCGGCGCCGAAATGCTCGCCGAGGGGATCGAGTCCGGGGCGGACGATTATCTTCCCAAGCCCTTCGATTCCGTCGAGTTGAAGGCAAGGATCCGGTCGCTTCTGCGCATGCGTAAAGCGGAGGCGGATCTCGCCCTCGTCAACCAGAATCTCAAGATGCGGACCCAGGACCTCGTGGAACGGCAGAGGACACTGTTTCTGTCGATGGTCAAGTCGCTGGTCTCGGCGCTCGATGCCAAGGACAAGTACACGCGCGACCATTCCTCCCGGGTGACGGAGATTTCCCTCAAGATCGCCAAGAAAATGGGGCTCCAAGAGCGGGAGCTCGAAGATCTGGAGCTGGCGGCGGTCCTTCACGATGTCGGGAAAATTGCCATCTCGGAGCGGATTCTCAACAAAAAGGCCAAGCTGACCGACGAGGAGTTCGCTCAGATCCGCAACCATCCGGTCGTCGGCGCGACGATCCTCAAGCCCGTCGTCGAATTGCAGCAGATCATGACGCTGGTCCGCCACCACCACGAACGCTACGACGGCAGCGGATATCCGGACAAGCTGAAGGGGCAGGAAATACCGGTCGGGGACCGGATCATGGCCGTCGCGGATACCTATGACGCCATCACCTCGGATCGGCCCTACCGGAACGCGGAAACCCACAACGCCGCGGTCAAGGAGATTATCCGCTGTTCCGGGACGCAGTTCGACCCGGAAGTGATCGAGCATTTCATCGAAATCTCCAAGACCCTCCAAGAAATGGGACAACGGGCCGCGACCGAGAACCCCTAAAAGGGGGCTGACCGGCCTGAGCCCGGCGGCCTAGGGCTAGACCGGATTGGGCCAAATCCTCACGTCCATCGCCGGAAAATAAGCAAGGCGTCGCTCACCGGCCGCTCGCCCGTCGTGTCGGAGGGGTTGTTGACGACTCTGCCTTTGACGACCATCGTCGTCGAACCGCCGCCGTCGAGGTTGATGGCGTCGACGCAGCCGAGCTCGAGCATCAGGCCCGCGAGCTCGTCGACGGTCATCCCGACGCTCTTCTTCGGCTGGCGGCCATCGACCGTGACGAAGACCAGGGAACCTTCCGCCCGGACCCCGACCGCCGTCCGCGGATGGCGGGCCCGGCTGAAATCAGCCTTGAATTGTTCGGCGTTCGCCGCGGCCGCAGCCAGGGACCGCCCCGCCGCCACGAGGAGCGGCCCTCCTCCGATGATGAATTCGGGAGCGAACGGCAGCGGAGGATGGGACGTGATTTCGGTCCGGACCTCGACGCGGGCGCCGAAGCGAAGATGTTCTCGCGCCCATCGGCCGGCCGCTCCCGCGGCTGAGAGAACGTAGCCTTCGGAAGGGATCGGCCGGCTGCCCTCGCCGTCGAACGCGGCGGTCACCCGTCCGCGCTCGACGATGATCTCGATGCCGCCGGGATCGGTCAGCGTCGTGCGATGGAATTCCGGCGTGAAGAGGATCATCTCGTTTTCTTCGCGGGGGCGGTTGATGCCGTCCGCCGCGTGCGTCTCCCGGCCGTCCGCGACGATCTCGGTCTTGACGCCGATTTGCGCGACGGCGATGCGGACGGCGCCTCCCGCGTTCGTGATGGCGAGCTCCGAGCGGGGGAGGCTCGGCTCGCTCAGGACTTTTCCGTCGAGCTCGAGCATCCCGACCGGCTCGCCGCGGTAGGTCCCGGTCGTCCGAAAATAGCCGCCGTTCACGGCGGCGAGGGCGCCGTGGCGGATCGCGAGCGAGCTCGTCGTCTCCGCGCCCACGACTTCATCCAACGCCCGCGCCAGAGTCAGCCGGCCGCTCTTCGGCTCGACAACGAGGACGTTGATGATCCAGCGGTCGGTCCCTGGCTCCGAGGCGAAGTCGCCCCGGAGAATTTCAAGATGCTCGATGCCCGGCGCGAGCGCTTCGCTTTTCCGGCTTTCCTTCGGCGGAGACGATTGAGATTGGCGCTCGGCAGGCGCCGGAGCGAGGGTCCCGGCCAAAAGAAAAAGAGAACAGAGGAGGCTGAAACGGCGCATTCGGAGATTCATAGGGGAAAAATATATCTCTTAGGAACTGGAGTCAAGCGCGCGCGAACGCGGAGTCAAGGGATGAGCCAAGAGCTTGCCACTCGCCCGTAGCTTATATCCACGAGCGAGTACGGCGGAATTGGATCCCCAGGCAAAACCCGGGGCCTAAGAGGCCGCGGCGAGCGGGCACGGACCCGCTTTATTATTTATGGCGAAGGGGCAGAGGGCGAGGAGGCCATAAGGAGGCGAGCGGGCATGGTCCCGCTGCGCGAGCGCAGCGGGGAGCGAGCCGACGCCAGAGCCGGTTTCCTCGCCGGGGAAACCGGCGTGCCGACGGCTCTCTGCCCCGAGCCTTGACTTGGCTCCCGCCTCATTCTATCCTGTGACTTCCCTTCATGGACGAATTCAAGGAGGCCGAACATGCTTTCTCTTCGCGATAATATCGTCTTCATCACCGGCGCGAGCTCGGGCATCGGGCAGGCCTGCGCCCGCGCTTTCGCCCGCGAGGGCGCCAAAATCCTCATGGCGGCCCGCCGGCTGGAGCGCCTGAAAAAGCTGTCCGCGGAGCTCACGTCCGATCACGGCGTTCCGTCGCGCGTCATTCAGCTCGACGTCCGGGACCAGGCCGCGGTGGAGCGCGCATTTACCGGCCTTCCCGCGGAGTGGACCGCCGTCGATGTCCTGATTAACAACGCCGGCCTGAGCCGGGGACTGGATAAGCTGCATGAAGGGAAGATTGGCGACTGGGAAGAGATGATCGACACGAACGTCAAGGGGCTTCTCTACGTGAGCCGGGCGGTCATTCCCGGGATGGTCAAGCGCGGCGGCGGCCACGTCATCAACATCGGGTCCATTGCCGGGCACGAAGTCTATCCCGGCGGGAACGTCTATTGCGCCACGAAATTCGCCGTGAACGCCCTGTCCCGGGGACTGCGGCTGGATCTGTCGGGGACGCCCCTGCGCGTGAGCACGGTGGACCCCGGCATGGTTTCGACGGAATTCAGCCTCGTCCGCTTCCACGGCGATGGCGAGCGGGCGGCCAAAACATATCAGGGCTTCCAGCCCCTGACGCCCGACGATGTCGCCGACGCCGTCGTTTTCTGCGCCACGCGGCCGGCCCACGTCAACATCAGCGAAATGATCGTCATGCCCCAGGCACAGGCCGCGACGTCGCTCGTTCATAGGACGTGAAGGCCGGCCTTCCGGTATCCCGTCTTATAGCGCGCCGTCGGTCTCTTTGTTCAGCCGATCGAAAAAATCGACCATGAACTTGTGGCGCTCCGCGGCGATGCGCCGGCCTTCGGCCGTGTGCATCCTGTCTTTGATCCAGCGCAGCTTGACCATAAATTCCCGGAACGCCGTGTCCTCCCTGGTATAGGGCAGCGTTTTCGAAAGGTCGCGATCCTTGTTGTGGAGACGGGCGCCGACCTCTCCGGCGAAAAGGAAGGCTCGTCCGATACCCACGGCGCCGATGGAATCCAACTTGTCGGCGTCGAATAGGATCTTGGCCTCTTTGGTCGCGGGGACGGTTTTTTTGCGGAACCGGTGGGTTTCGATGCAGTGGACGACTCGGGCGATTTTTTCATCTTCGACGCCGTGCGCCGCGAGGATTTTCCTGGCCAGGGCCGCGCCGGCTTCCGAATGGCAGACTTTTCCGCTCGTCCGGTCTTCTTCCGGGCGGCCGATGTCGTGGAGGACCGCGGCGAGTTCCAGAATTTCGAGGTCCGCGTTTTCTTTTTTCCCGATCCTGAGGCAAAGGCGCAAGACCCGCTCGGTATGGTCCCAGTCGTGGCTTCCCCGCGCGGCGGGAAAATAATTCCGGGCTTCTTTCCTGACGTCATCGAAAAGCGCGGCGGTCGAAATTCTTTTTTTCGGGGAAGTCCGTTTTTCCGGCCGTAATCGTTCGCGCATTAGAGATAACTTTATTCCTATTATATAATGGGCGGGAGAAAAATCCAGGTGGCAGAAAGGAGGTCCCTTTGACCATTCACCGCCGATTTGTCGTTTTCCGGATCCTTTCGGTTTTCCTGGCCTTGACGGCTCTCGCGGCCGGGGTGTCCGCCCTTGATTATCCCGTCGAATACCACAAGCTCGACAACGGCCTGAAAGTCGTCCTGTCCGTGGACAAGACCGCGCCCATCGTCACGGTGGCCGTCTATTATAAAATCGGGTTCCGGATCGAACCCAGGGACCGGACGGGGTTCGCCCATCTTTTCGAGCATATGATGTTCCAGGGCTCCGAGAACCTGGGAAAGATGGAGTTCATCAAGCTCATCGAAGGGAACGGAGGGACGCTCAACGGCTCGACGCGCTTCGATTTCACGGACTACTACGAGATCGTCCCCGCCCACTTCCTGGAGACCGTTCTCTGGGCCGAGGCCGACCGGATGCGGGGCCTGGCCATCACCGAAGAGAACCTGAAGAACCAGCAAGGCGTCGTCGTCAACGAGGTCAAGGTCAACGTCCAGAACCAGCCCTATGGAGGATTCCCCTGGCTCGACCTGCCGCAGGCGGCCAACGTGAATTGGTTCAACGCCCATAATTTCTACGGCGACGTGAAGGACATCGAGGCGGCCAATTTGGCCGATGTCCGGAATTTCTTCAAGACTTATTACGCCCCGAACAACGCCGTCCTGATCGTGGCGGGCGACTTTGAGCCGGCCGGGGCTTTGGTCCTGATCAAAAAATATTTCGCGAAGATCCCGGCCTCCGCGCTCCCTCCGCTTCCGGACATCAGGGAACCGCGGCAGGAACAGGAGAAACGAAAAGAGCGTGTCGATCCGCTGGCCAATAAGCCGGCCCTGGCTTTCGGCTATCATATGCCCGAGCGGGGCACGCCCGCCTACTTCGCCATGGGGCTGATCGACCAGATCCTGCTCCAGGGGGAAGACAGCCGGTTCCACCAGAAGCTCGTCCAGGAGAAAGGAATCACGGATTCCGTCTCCGGCGGGGTCAACGCAGATCTCGGCGATATGTTCGATTATAACGGTCCCATGCTCTGGTCGGCCTCCCTGATTCACGATGCGGGCGTCACGCCCGAGGCGATCATCGCCCTGGTCGAGGGCGAGATCGAATCGCTCCGCTCCAGGCCGGTGGACAAGGCCGTCCTGGACAGGGCCCTCATCAAATTCAGGTCCGGTTTCTATGACGCGCTGGGCGGGTCCTTCGGCTTAGGCCGGGTCAACCTGCTGGCCAGCTACGCCTTGTTCGACGACAAGCCGGAGACGATGAATTCCCTCGAAGGCGAATTCAAAAAAGTCACGCCCGAGCTGATCCAAAGCACGGCCCGGGAGTATTTGCGGCCTTCGAACAGGACGGTCGTCATTCTGAAGACGAAGGCGGCGGGAAAGTGAGGAAGGCAACCATGAAAATCCATCGCATCGCCGGAGGGGCCGTGATCGTCATGGCCTTGACGCTGTTCGCTTGTTCGCCCCGCAAGGCCGCGCCGCCCGAAGGGGGAAAGCCCAGAGATTTCAAGATCCCTGAAGTCAAAACGTTCACCCTCGAGAATGGCCTGGGCGTTTCCATGATCCGGTACGGGAGCGTGCCCAAAGCGAGCATTAGGTTTGTCATCCGGGCCGGAAGCATCAATGAGGCCCCGGACCAAGTCTGGATCGCCGACATGGCGGCTGATTTCCTCAAGGAAGGGACCGTGGCCCGCACGGCGAAAGAAATCGCCGAGGCGTCCGCCTCGATGGGCGGCGAGATTTCGGCGGGCGCGGGCAGCGACACGTCCAGTCTCAGCGGCACCGTGCTTTCCGAATTCGTGCCGGATTTTCTGAGCCTGCTGGCGGACATGCTGAAGAATCCCAAATTCCCGGAGTCCGAGCTCGGGCGCATCCGGGCGAACTATCTCCGCCGGCTCGCGCTCGCGAAATCCGAGCCCTCCTCGCTGGCCAGCGACGGCTTTTTCCACGTCCTTTACGGCGACCATCCCTACGGCCGGACGTTTCCGTCGGAAAGCCGGATCCAGAGCTATACGATCGCGACGATCAAGAAATTTTACGCGGAAAACTACGGCGCCCGGCGGACCCATCTCTATATCGCGGGCGTCTTCGACGAGCGGAAAGCGGAACAGGCGATCCGGGAGGCATTGAAAGACTGGAAAGCGGGAAATGAGATGGTGACGAATGTCCCGGCGCCGAAGTCGGCCCGAAAAGTCCATGTCCTCGACAGGCCGGGCTCGGTGCAGTCGACCATCCTCCTCGGCCTGCCGGTCATCCCGCCGGCCCACGAGGATTTCATCGCCCTCGAAGTGGCGGATACGCTTCTCGGCGGAGCTTTTGCCTCGCGCATCACGAGCAACATCCGTGAGAACAAGGGCTACACCTATTCGCCCACCAGCGCCATCATCCGGCGCTACAAGGACGCCTGCTGGTACGAACAGGCCGACGTCGCGACGAACGTCACGGGCGCCGCGCTAAAGGAAATCTTTTTCGAGATCGACCGTCTGAAGAACGAGGCCCCTGCCGAGGCCGAGCTCAAGGGCATCAAGAACCTGTTTTCAGGAACGTTCATCCTGCAAAACTCGACGCCGAACGGAATCATCGGCATCCTGAATTACCTGAGACTGAACGAGTTGGGCAAGGACTATCTGAGCACCTATATCCGGAACGTCTTCAAGGTCACGCCGGCCGAAATCCAGAAAATCGTCGCCGATCGCCTGCGCGGCGGGGACATGACGATCTTTATCGTCGGCGACTACGAGAAGATCAAGGACCAGGTCGCGGTCTACGGCGAAGTGATCAAGGAAGAATCGAAGTAAACCCCTTGACGGCGGCAGGGGCCCCAGGCTTTGTCTGGGGATCCGCTTCCGCCGCACTCAGCCGCGTATTTACACCGCGGGTGAGTGCCCCCGGCATGAATGCCGGGGCTTGTCGGGGTTAACCCTGAGCCTCGCTTCTCGTCCCTGCCTTTTAAGTCGGGGCTTAGCGGAGGCGAACGCGTAAAGAAATCTTCGAGAATTTATAGGCTTTCATTCCGGTCCCGGGAATAATTCTCGCTCTCATTTGTATATCAAGCGGGAGGACAAACATGAGAGCGAGCAAAAAAATCCTGGTTTTAGCGTGGCTAACCGGCCTCGCCTTCGGGGCAGGTTCATTGATCGGGCAAAATCCGCCGTCCGAGGGGAAAAGCGAAATTTCGCTTCAATTCAAGACCCGTCTTTTCATGACGCCGGCCGCGGGCGAAAGCGTCCCGGGAAAGAGCGGCGAACCGGAGATCGTTCTGTTCGCCCGAAACGGAGACGACGGACTGGGAAAAACGGCCGCCCGGCAGCTCGAGAACCTCAGAAAATTCTTCAGGCTCCCGTCGCTCACCGCCGAAAAGGAAGCCGGTGAGGTCAGGATGGCCGCTGAAAATTGGAATGAGCTGAAACAAAGCCAGCCGAAGACCTCTTGCACGATAAAGCTGAACGGGAAGGAATACTCGATTTTTGTGGCCCCGGTCGAGATCAACGACAAGGAGAAGACCTACAAGTTCAGGCTCGAGATCTTCAAGGACCAACCGTCCCAGGATTCTCCCATGTTGAAAGCGATGAGCCTCATTCTCAGCAAAGAGATTTTGTGGAATTATGGAGGACCGTTGGCCGTCGGCTTTTTTTGCGATGAAAAAGCCGGTTTTATCACGATCACCATCGAATATGGACGGGCCTCATTCGGCGGAAGCATTGGCGCGGGCATAAGCTGGACGCTTTAAACGGCCCGAACCAGGCAACCTTTTCCGTCTCCTCATCGTCTTTAGGATTGAATGCCAATGATGGAGGAGAAGATGAAAATGAAAAAATCCTTATCCGCGTTGCTTTTATTCTTGGCCCTCATGGCCGGAGCGGCCGTCTTGACGGTCGGCGCGGCCGGTCTCGCCGCCGGCGAAGATCAGGAAAAATTCGAGAAAACGCTTCCTCTTTCGGCCGCCGGGCGTTTCAGCCTAAAGAACACGAACGGCATCGTCATCGTCTCCACATGGACGCGGAGCGAGGTCGAGATCAAAGCCGTGAAAATCGCCAAACGGCGCAAAGAGGATCTTGACCGGGTCAAGATCGAGGTCACGGCCTCCGGCGACGCCGTCGCGGTGGATACGATCTATGATTGGTCCCTTTTCCGGGATATCCGAGTCGATGTCAACTACGAGATCAAGGTCCCAGAGGGCGTCCGGTTGGAGAATGTCCGCTCGACCAACGGCGACGTCGAGATCACGGGCCGTTACGGCGAGGCCAGCGCCGGGACCACGAACGGCGACATCAAGCTCGAAACCACATCCGGCCGATGCACGGCTCATACGACCAACGGCGATGTCCATGTCGTGAACGCCAAAGGTCCCATCGACGCGGGGACGACCAACGGGAGCATTCATATCGATGTCCGGGCGTTCGAAGCCGGCATCATGGCCAGGACGACCAACGGCTCGATCACGTTGAAGATCTCGGGAGATCTGAATGCCGTTTTGAAGGCGCATTCGACCAACGGTCATATCCAGACGGATTTCCCGATCACGATCAAGGGCCTCATCCAATCGCGTAAAACGGTGGAAGGCACGCTCGGGAGCGGCGGGCCGGAGATCAATCTCAGAACGACCAACGGCTCGATCACGCTTTCGCGCTGAATGAAATCCCCCTCTTTCCCATTTTAAAAAGGGAAAAAAGGCAAAAAAAAGGGGACACCCCAGATTGTCCCCTTCATCAAAAATCGCTTACTTTTTTTCCTTCTCCGCCTTGATCTGCTCGATCTGCTTTCTGAACCTTTCCTTCAGTTGTTCCGTGGGAGCGACGTCGACGGCCTTCTGGGCCGCTTTGATCGCCTCGTCGTAGTTTTTCATTTTTAGATGGACCTGGCTCAGCGTGTTCCAGACGGCAAAGGCGTCCGGTGTCAACTCGACGGCTTTCTTTGCCGCTTCCAGGGCGCTCTCCAGGTTCTTGTTTTGGCTCGACCAGAACGAGGCATACCTGGAAACCGCGTCGGCTTTGGCCAGGTTCTTCTTCAGGAAATCCGGGCCGAAGACCGCGAGAGCCCGGTCAAGCTTGTCGGCTTCGACGAAGATCCGGGCGGCGTTCATGAGATTCGCGAAAACAGGTCCGGAAGGCGCTCCTTCCGGCGCCATCGTCATCATGGCGCTTATTCCCTCAGCGTCCAACGCCACGATCTTCTCAGCTGTTTCCGCGGCTTTGGCCTTGTCTCCCTTGAGGAGATGGACCTGGGCCAGGCTCTGGAGCATGGGGATCTTTGCGCCGCCCTGGGCGAGATCGACGGCTTTCTGCGCGAGCACGAGGCCTTTATCCAGGTTGTCCTTGTCCTGGATGATGCGTCTCACGTAGGCACCGAGGACCAGGGGATCCTGAGCGTAGCGGGCCGTGTATTCCTCGAAGAATTTGACGGCTTCGTCCTTCGGCGCCGTGCGGCCGAAATAGGCGGAGGCCAGGTTCCGAAAGGCCTCCTTGACCATGGAGCTCTCGGGGTATTTCTTGATGAAGGCCAGGATCGACGCGGGAACGGGCGGCCGAGCGCGCAGGGTGCCGAGGCCCAAATTATATTCGGCATATTCGGTATAGGAAACTTTCTCTTTTTGGAATTCCGTCGTGCCCAGCTTTCCATCGGGATCGAGCGCCAGGATCTCTTTGTATTTTTCCTGGGATTTCGCGTCGTTGTAGCGGTCACTCCATTTTTGGGCCAGCTTGAAAATGGTCGCCTCATCCTTGGGGTTCTTGGCATAGGCGGCGGACAGGGACTTGAAGGTGTCTACGCCGGCCGTCATTTGTCCGATCCTCTCCTGGAATTTCTCGGCCGGAGGGTCGTAGCCGACGACCCAGTCGACCTCGGACCCGTCCCCATCGAGGACCATGACCGTCGGTGTGGCGCGGATGGCGAACTTCTTGAAGATCGCGTCGCCGGCCGGCTCTTGGATGGTGGCCTGGTAAAGGACGAAATTCTTGGTTAAGAAATCTTGGAATTTGGGGTTTTCGAGGAACTGCTCACCGAGCAGTTTGCAGCCCCCTCAGGTATAGGAGTTGAAGTCGAGAAGGACCAGCTTGTGATCGCCCTTGGCCTTGGCCGTCGCCTCATCCAGCGTTCCCTTGAACCAGTTCTGGGCCGAGGCCAAGGAGGCGAGCGCAAGCACGAAAGACAGGGTGAGAATTTTTTTCATGCGCACCTCTAGGGGAAATATAATCTTTCGTCCCCGCCGCTGTCAATGGAAAAAACCATGACCATCTGTTTGTTTTTGTCGTCGAAGTCAAAGAGGGTCATAGTTTTTTGCCCATTGATATTTGAGCGTCGGGCTCGATTCATTTCACCCTCATCTCGCAAAAGAGGCTTGAACCGTCGACTTCGACGATGGTCGGCACTTGCCCGGCCTGAGCCGCCAGCGACTGAAAGTCCCCGGCCGAAAGCGTCGTGGCGCTGAAACCGTCTTTGCATACGATCTGGCCGTCTTTTGTCCTCTCATAATCGATCGGACCGATAAGGCCGTGCGCGGACTGCGCCTCGAACCATTCCAATCGGTGGGGCCAGAATCGGGCGGAGTAGCTCGAAAAGAGGACGAGGCCGCCCGGTTTTGTCGCTCGAATGGCTTCTTGAAACAGTCGCGCCTTGTCGACCGCGAAAGCCGATATGCCATTCTGAAGGCAGAGCGTGACGTCGAAAACCCGGTCATGAAAGCCCAGGCAAACGGCATTCATTCTGGCCAGCCGGATGGAAGCGGCGGAGCCAAGGAAATCCCTCGCCATGAGCAAGCTTTCGGACGAAGTGTCTATGCCCGCGACGGCTTTCACCGCGCCTTTGAGTCTGTCGATGATCCTTCCATAGCCGCAGCCCATTTCCAGCACGACATGTTCGCTCGAGACTTTGCCGAGAACATGGGAAATCTCGGCCTCGAGGTATTGTTTTGTTCTTGGCGGAGCCAGATCATAACAGGCCTTGAGACGTTCAGCCGCCAGATGTTGACTATAATAGCCCGGCAAAATTTCCCTTCTCCCGTCACGGCGGGAGGCTCTTATTTCCCTTTTGCGAAATGAACGCGAGAGAAGCACCGCGATATAGGCTATTTCTTCTCTATTTCTTCTCTTTCTCCGCGGCTTTGATCTGGTCGACTTTTTTCTTCATCGCGTCCTTGGCCGTCCCTTCGGCGACCTCGACCGCTTTTTCCGCGGCCTTGATAGCCTCGGGATAATTCTTCATTTTCAGATGGACGTCCGCGAGCGTGGACCACATGTAATAAGTTTGAGGCATCATCTCGACGGCCTTTTTGGCCGCGGCGAGAGCGTCGTCCAGGTTCTTGCCTTGCCTGGACCAGAAGCCGGCGTAGCTGTAGAGGGCGGTGCCGTCCGACGCGTTCTTCCTGGCATAGGCCGGGCCGAAGACGACCAGGGCCTTCTCCTCTTTGCCCGTCTTGATGTAGGCGTTGGCGGCCTGCTGGAGGAAGTAGGAGTTTTCGGGTTCGAGTTTCAGGGCCGTCTCGGCCATGGCCACGGCGCTGTCCTGGTTGGCGTTCTGCCCCAGCCAGTAATTGGCATAGGCGACGAGACTGTAGCCCATGCTGGAGAGCTCGTTCTCCATGAAGCTCTTGCCGTAGAGCTCTTCGACCTTGGCTTTATCGCCTTTGAGGTTGTAGATCTGAGCCAGGAGATTGTTGATGCTCGCGCTGGGGTTGAAATCCGTCATCTCCTCGATCTTCTCGGCGAGCTGGATGCCCTTGTCGAGAGGTTCCTTGTCCCTGACGATGCGGGACAACCAGCTAAACAGGACCATCGGATCGTTCGGATATTTCCCCGCGTATTCCTCGAAAAATTTGGCGGCCTCATCTTTGGGCGCCTGATAGCCGTAATAATAACTCATCCGACTATAGGCCTGTTTCACCAGCTTGCTGTTCGCGTGTTTCACGATGAAGGCCTTGACCGGAGCCATGTCCGGCTTCTGCCCGTTCAGATTGGCCGTCGCGATCGAGAATTCGGCAAACTCGGTGTAAGACGCGGTGATCTTCGAATATTCCTGGGTGTAGGTGCCGGCTTGGCCCAGGGGATCGAGGGCGAGAACCTCTTTATATTTCACCGCGGCTTTGGCTTCGTCGTAACGGTCGCTCCATTTCCGCGCCAGCTTGAAGACGGTCGGGACGTCCTTGGGATTCTTGGCATAAGCGGCGGACAGGGACTTGAACGTCTCGTTGCCGGCCACCATCTGCCCGAGCTTGTCCTCGAATTTCTCGGGGGGAGGAGCGTAGCCGACGACCCAATCGACTTCGGCGCCGTCCCCGTCGAGAAGCATGATCGTCGGCGTGGCGCGAATGCCGAATTTCTTGAAGACGGCGTCGCCGGCCGGCTCTTGGACAATGGCCCGGAAGAGGACGAAATTCTTTTCGAGGAAGTCTCTGAACTTGGGATTTTCGTAAAACTGCTGACCCAGCAGTTTGCAGCTCCCTCAGGTGTAGGAGTAAAAATCGACGAGGACCAGCTTGTGATCGCTTTTGGCTTTGGACGCCGCTTGGTCCAGGGTTCCCTTGAACCATGTCTGGGCCGAAGCCGCGCAAGCGAGCGCAAGAACGAAGGCCAGGGTGAGGAATTTTTTCATATTCGGACTATAAGATTTCCACAGGGGGAAGTCAAGAAATTCGTCAATGGAAGAGAGACCCGCGAGGGCGTCTCCCCTTGGGTTAATTTGCCGTTTATCGGCGCTTTCGGAGGAAAAAGCCGGAAAAAGCCGCGGCAAAGGGCAATCGGGCCGCGGCCGCGAGAATTTTATTCCCGAAACCCGGGATGATCACGACCTTCTTTCGTTTCAACGCGTTCAACGAGACGGCGACAACGTCGTCCGCCGACATCCACATGAACTTCGGAATCGACGAGCGCTCGAAATCCTTCATATCGGGCGCGTCGTGAAATTCGGTGACCGTGAAGCCGGGGCAAAGGACCTGGACGCGGATGCCCGTCCCCCGCAGGTCTTGGGCGAGGGCTCTTGAAAAGGCGACCTCCCAGGCTTTCGTCGATCCGTACATGGCGCTGCGCGGCGCTATGGCGAAAGCGGCGACGGAGGCGACGTTGATGATCGCGCCCTTTTTCCTCTCGACCATGGAGGGGAGGGCGACCCGGATCAGCCGGGCCGTGGCGATGATGTGGACGTGGATCATGGCCGTCTGTTTTTCGATATCGACGCGGTCGAACCTGCCGCAGGCCCCGAATCCGGCGTTGTTGACGAGGAGCGTCAGATCGGTCCGGGACCGGATCCATTCCTCGACCCGCTTGATTCCGGCGTCGTCGGAAAGATCGGCGGACAGGACCTCCGCCTGAATGTGGTGCTCCTTCCGCAATGCGTCCGCCAGGGCCCGCAATCGGTCTTCCCGGCGGGCGACGAGGATCAGATTGTTCCCTTGTTTCGCCAACCGGCGCGCGAATGACTCTCCCAGGCCGCTCGACGCGCCGGTGATCAGGGCCGTCCCCGGACTCGGATTTGCGTTCAAATGAGCGTTCCTCCTTCGTGAGAGATTTTGATAGGCGCTGTGTTCAGTCGCTCTTGATGAGCGTGATGCGGACCTTGCGTTCATTGCCGTCCCGCTTGACGGTCAGCGTGACGACGTCGCCGATCTTATAATTTTCCAGAGTATTGTAGAGATCGTCGTAAGACTTGACCTTGATGAGGTCGACGGCGGTGATGACGTCGACGAGATACAGATTGTTGCGGCGGTCCCGGCTGAGCCCGTTCAAACCCGCCCTGGCGGCCTCGCTTCCGGTCTGAACTTCGACGATAACCACGCCGTTGCCCTCGATATTGAATCGCCGGGCGTAGGCATCCGAAAGCAAGGTCATGGGCAGGTCCGGCCGGATGACCTTGCCGTAGCGGATGATTTCGGGCACGATCTTCTTGATCGCGTCCACGGGAACGGCGAACCCGACGCCGCTCGAGGCTCCCGAAGGAGAGACGAGCATGGTGTTCATGCCGATGAGCTCGCCGCTCGAATTCAGCAGCGGGCCGCCTGAATTGCCGGGGTTGATCGAAGCATCGGTCTGGATCATGTCGCGGATGGTGACGTCGCCCGCGCCGACGATCTGCCGGCCCAGGGCGCTGACGATGCCCACAGTGACGGTGTGATCGAAACCGAATGGATTGCCGATGGCGATGACCTTCTGGCCGACCTCGAGGTCCTTGGAGACGCCGACTGTGATCGGGGAAAGGCTCTTCAGGTCCCCCTGGATCTGGAGAACGGCGATGTCCTTTTTTTCGTCCTTGCCGACCACCTTGGCCGAGCGCTGTTCATGGTTGGGCAGCGTGACGCTGAACTCGATGCCGTCCGCGATGACGTGAAAATTCGTCACGATGCGGCCCTGATCGTCCCAGATGAATCCCGAACCGCTGCCCTTGGGGACCTTCGTTTCATTGAAGTACCAGTCCCGGACCAGTTGGATGTTCGTGATGAACACGACGCTGTTCTTCGTCCGCTTGACGATGTCGATCGTGTTCCGCTCGTCTTCGATCAATTGCCCGCGCAGGGGAACCGTGGCCCAAAAAACGAATAAGGAGGCCGCGACGATCGCTATGCGACCGGGCCGATGACGTTTGATCTTGATCATATCGTCCTCCGATCTTTCTGAAGAGTGGCTCTCGGCGCGCCGGATCAGACTTTTTTATCCGAGGCGCCCGGCTTCGTCAGGGGAATGCCTTTTTTGCAGAGGGGACAGGCCTCGGCGTCGAACGCCTCGACCTTCAAGGCCAGGAGACTGCTCACCGGCCGGCCTTCGATGAGAACTTCGCCCGCGGTCCGGTCCACGAGCACAGCGATCCCGGCCACCCCCACGTTGTGCCGTTTCAAGCAGTCCACGACTTCGTTGAGCGAACCGCCGGTCGTCAGGATATCCTCGACGATGATCGCCCGGGAGCCGTCGATGTCCGTGAATCCCGAGCGAAACGACATTTTTTCGTCCACGCGCTGGGTGAAGGCGAACTTTTTTCCGAGCTTGAGCGCGGCCAGGAAGCCGATAGCGATGGCCCCGTAGGCCGGTGAGACCACGTAGTCGAAATTCGTCTTTTCCGCGCGGATCTTTTCGACGAGCCGGTCGACGATCTTTTCGAGGGCGGCGGGTTTTTCAATGAGGCGGATCTTCTCGAAATACCATTCCGAGTGCTTGCCCGATGTCAGTTTGAAATGTCCCTGGAGCAGGGAGTCGGAGTCTTTGAACAAGGCCAGGATTTTTTCGTCGGCGTCGAGATTCATGAAGGACCTCCTTTAAGGGGAGAATTCGCTCCCGCGCGAACCACGATTATAAATAATGAAAAAGGGAGACACAAGCCCCATCCTTCATTGCATTCCCCGAATTTCCGGAAGACAAAAGGAGAAGCTCGAAGCGGCGCCGCAACGGGCGCAAACGATGCCGGCCTCGAGCTTTTCGCATTTGATTCCCGGCTCCGTTTTGATCGAGATCTTCCATCGGCCGCCGCAGACTCCGCAAAAGCGGGGGACGGCCAGCCGGATCCCGACGGATCGACGGGGAGGAGAGGTCGTCGCGACGGCGGACGGGGCGGCGGCTGGGGCCCCAGGTTTTGTCTGGGGATCAGCTTCCGCCGCACTAAGCCGCGTATTTACCTCGCGGGTGAGTGCCCCGGGCTTTGCCCGGGGATCAAGTTCCGCCGCGAAGGCTCGTCCCTTGATTTGAAGCTTCTTGATCGTGAAGTCGGCGATCCCCGCTTGCTTGAGTTCTCCCAGCAGCGAACGAAAAAACGTCATCGTATCCTTGGCTTTTTTCCCGGCCAGGCGTCGGCCGGCGAGGGTTCGCATATTGAAAGGCAGGCAGACCGCGTACGTGAGCTCCTTGCTCAGTTGATTCATGATCGCGTCCCGGAGGGTTTTGCCGCGGAGCGTGGACTTGATGAAAAAATTGGCGATGCCGAGGGCTCCGAATTTCGAGAGGAAATCGGCGTCGTGGACGGCGTCGGCGATGAAATTTTTCCGCGCGCCCGGATGATAGAGCCGGCGAAGCCCGGCCGTGACCCGTTGCCTGTCCTTGGCCGTCATCCCGGAGTCGCGCAGAATTCTCTCTGCGATCTTCGCCGCCTCTTCCTCTTCCGTCCGATGGCCTTCGTGATATCCGCCGCCGGCGAATTTCCCGGCATCGTGGAAAAGGGCGGCGACGGCCGGAATCACGGGATCCCGTCCTTCGGCGCGCGCCAGCCCGTGACAGATCGAGGCGACATGGGTCGTATGTTCCCAGAGAAAGCTTTTCTGCGGCTCCGGCTTTCCGGAGAACTCCCGCTCCGCTTTTTCGATGAAGCCTTTAATTTTCGCCGTCAGGCCGGGAAAACGGGCGTTGACATCGCTGATGACGTTCACGGCTCCGACTTTGGCCATCTTTCAAACCCCGACCCGGCTGTAGATCGCGTAAAAAAGACGGCGGCCCAACACCTCGGCCGCGACCGCGCTGGCGAGGGCGAAGCTTATCAGCCGGCCGATTTCCTGTTTTTTATGGAACGCAACAAGAAAGAGCGTGGCCGCTCCAAGGAACAGGATCCTGAAGGCGAGATACGGATACATCCGGTCGGCGGGATATTCGAGAAGCGTGGTCTTTCGGGCGCCGAGAAAACCGACGCGGGGAGTGAGGAACAAAATCATCAGAACGATGAGGACGACGGCCGAGAGGGAGACGAAAGCCGCGATGTCCTGAAAGGAATGCGTCCTGTCCGAATATTTGTAGAGCGAGCCTTGTCCGGCGGCGGCTGCCAGCGGCCCGAGGAGCAGGGCCGAGAGGAAAAAGGACGCGATCGTGTGTGGGCCGCGCCAGACGGGCACCGTGGTCAACATATAGATCTTGGCCATGCTGAAAAGAAAGCAAAAGCCGATGACGGCCGCGAGTGCGACGAGGCCGCCGATAACGAAGGGAAGGCCGACGCCGTGCCATTCTAAAAAGGCCAAGAGCGCGATCATGAAGAGAAAAGCCAGCTCGAAGAGGATCTCGCGGCTCAACCAAGACCGCCGGAGGTTATTCAGGACAAAAACGGCCCGCCACAGTTTTCCGAGATGGAAGAATGAGATCGCGGCGGCGAGGCCGAGCACGGCCCCGAGGGCCGTTAGGACCGGGATGGTTAAAAATCCGAACTCTCCCCCTCCGCCGGTGTTTCCCATGACGAGAAAAAAAGCCGCCCATGTCCAAAAGGCCCCGACCGCGGTCTGGGAGAGGAGGGTGAAACAGATCAGCGGCCATTCTTTCCCCCCGGTTCCGGACATTTCAGATTTCTTCCCAGTTCGCGACTTCGGCGGTGTCCTTGCCGGCGCGCGGCGCGTCCTTGTGCAACTTGATCAGGAGGGCCGGCTCGGTGATCTTGGCGTCCGGGAGGGGAAAGATCTCGGCCGTCCCGCCGTATTTTTGCTTCAGATCTGAGAGCTCGCCAAAATCGAGAGCCCGCATCGGACACGCGGCCACGCAGGCCGGCGGCTTGCCCTCATCGACATAGTCGTAGCAGAAGTGGCATTTCGACATGATCCGCTTGGCCGCGTCGAACTGCGTCGCGCCATAGGGGCAGGCCCACTCGCAGTAGCGGCATCCGATGCAAGCCTGCGTATCGAGGATGACGATCCCATCGTCGCGCTTGAATATGGCCTTGGTCGGACAAGCGTCGCCGCAGATCGGGTTCGCGCAATGATGGCAGGCCATGGACAGATTGTAGGAGAAGACATCGGGAACCCAGACTCCGCCCGCCTTTTTCCAGCCGCCGCCGGCCACTTCGTAGACGCGCCGCCAGAGGACGCCGACCGGGAGATCGTGTTTGTCCTTGCAGGCGCCCTGACAGGCCTTGCAGCCGGAGCAGGCGCTCGCGTCGAAGAAAAACGCGTACTGATGGATATAAGGGTTCGGCATCAGGCTTTCTCTACTTGGGCCATGATCGTATGCTGGGCGTTGCCGAAAGCGAGAGGCGTCCAGCGCTCGGACGTCAGGACGTTGACCGAGCCTCTCCGGTCCACGCCTTTTTCGTCGGGGTCCCACCAGGCGCCCTGCGGAAGGGCGACGACGCCCGGCATGATCCGCTTCGTCACCCGGCAACGGACCATCGTCGCGCCCCGGTCGTTGAAGATCTTGACCCGATTGCCGTTGACGATGCCGCGCGCCGCGGCGTCGATCGGATTGATGAAGAGGCGCTGCGGCCACGCTTCGCGGAGCCAGTCGACGTTGTCGAGCGTCGAGTGGACGGTGGCGAGGTAATGATGGCCGATGACCTGGAGCGGATATGTCTTCGCTTCCGGACCGAACGGGCTTTCCCATTCCCTGATGTATTTCGGCACGGCCGGAATGGCGTCGGGTTTATGGAGGTCATGGAGGCGTTGGGAAAAAATCTCGATCTTTCCGGACGGAGTGGGGAGGGGGTTCTTTTCGGGATCCTCGCGAAAATCGGTGAAGGCCACGGCCGGCTTGGTCACGGGGACGGAGTACACGCCGATGTTCGATGTCTCGAACTCGTTGAGCGCCGGGATGTCCGGGAACCGCGTTTTGCGAAAATATTCCACGGCCCAGGCGACCCAATCGCGCTCGCTCCGGCCCTCGGTGTAAGCCTCGAATAACCCCAGCCGCCGGGCGATCTCCGCGCAAATTTGGTAGTCGCTCTTCGTCTCGAACGGAGGCTCCACGATCTTCGGCATGAGGATGACTTCGTCGCCGTACTTCCAGCCGTCGGTGATTCCCCAGGTCTCGAACTGGGTGCAGGCGGGAAGAAGAATATCGGCGAAGCGGCCGGTCGGCGTCAAAAAATTGTCCTGGACGATCAGCGATTCCACGAGGCTTTCGTCCTGGAGGATGCGGGCCGTCCGGTTGATATTGGCGTGCTGGTTGATGAGCGCGTTGCAGGCCACGGCGTAGATCATCTTGATGTTCGTGCCGAGCTTCGGCGCGCCGACCACGCCGTCGGCCGGCCCCATGTCCTTGCCGCGGACAACCGCCTCCGACCACAGGAAAGAGGGAATTTGGGCCTTGACTGGATTCTCGCCGGTCGGGAAGACGATCCAGGCCGCGCCGCCGGCGGGAGCCTGGAGGGCGATGCCGCCCGCCCATCCTCCGGGGACGCCAACGTTGCCGGTGATGGCGGCCAGGACGCAGCCGGCGCGGACGACCTGCTCGCCGTAGGCGCGGCGCTGCATACCGTAACCTTGATAGAGGACGGCCGGCTTCGACGTGGCGTATTCGCGGGCGATTCGGGCAATCGTGCTTTTCGGGACGCCGCAAATGGCTTCCGCCCATTCGGGCGTTTTGGGGATGCCGTCGCGGGTCCCTAAAATGTAATCTTTGTAGCTTTCCGCGCCTTCGGCTCCGGGGGGCATCTGCGTTTCGTCGAAACCGACGCAGTGCGTCTTGACGAAGCCGGTGTCATAGAGCTTTTCGCTGATCATGACGTGGGCCATGGCCGACATCATGGCCGCGTCCGTCCCCGGCCGGATGGGGACCCATTCGTCCGCGAGGGCCACGGCGCTGAGCGTCATGCGAGGGTCGACGCAGACGAGCTTCGCCCCTTTCTCCCTCGCTTTTTTCAGGATGTATTCGGAGTTCGTCCCGTCGCGCATCTCGCACGGATTCCAGCTCCACATCAGGATATATTTGGAATTCAGCCAGTCCTGGCGCTGGTTGCCCGTCACGTTCGTGCCGTAGACGAAGGGCGTCGCGCAGGAAATCGCGGCCCAGGAATAGCTGTTGTAAAAACCGAGAGAGCCGCCGAAAAGATTCAATAATCTTTGCGCGGTCTGGCGGCCGTTGATCTGGTTGTAGCTTCCCGTGCCGTAGGGGACATAGATGGCCGCGTTGCCGTAGGCTTTCTTGATCCTCTCCATTTCCGAGGCGACCTTATCCAGCGCTTCGTTCCAGGAGATGCGGACGAATTTGCCCTCGCCGCGCCGGCCCGTTCGTTTCATCGGGAATTGAAGACGGTCGGGATGATATTGGCGCCGGCGGTAGGAGCGGCCGCGGACGCACGGCCGGAGCTGGGGATCTTCGATCGCGTCGGTGGGCCGGTCGTCGCCTTCGATCCGGACGATGCGACCGTCCATGACATAGACCTTGAGCAGGCACCGCCCGCCGCAGTTATGCGAAGGGCATCCGGTCCGGATCATTTTGAGTTCGGAAGAGGCGCCCTGGATCGCGGGCGCCGATTTCGGAGGCGCCGCGAGCTTGAATTTTTTCGTCAGCTTGGTGGCCAGGGCCGAGCCGCCGAAAAACGAGCTCCAACCGAGGAAGCTGCGCCGTTTCATGGGCGTGGATTCGATCTTTTTCTTGATGAGGCCTCGCTTGCTCATCTTTTGATCTTCTGCGGGCGCGTTTCCGCAAGGCGGCCGAGACAGGCGTAAAATCCGGTCACGGCCAGGGATTCGAGCAGGATGGCCTGGGCCGGATTGACGACGGCCTGGATATTCTGCGCTGGGATAAAAAAATCCAAAAGCTTGATGCTCGCCGCGATACAGGCCGCCACGAAGATGGACGTCAGTTTGCCGCTCTGGAGGAACGCCCGGCTCATGAAAAAGAACGCGGCGGGAAACATGATGAAACCGGGAAGGCCAGGAACGCGGATGAAATGCGCGGCATGCCCGGCGGTCGCTTCCCAGATTCCCCAGAGCGCGCCCCAGAAGAAAATGGCTTTCAGCGTTTCCGCCCGCCGTTCATCGCCGGCGGACGGGGCGGCGGTAGGGGCCCCAGGCTTTGTCTGGGGATCCGCTTCCGCCGCACTCAGCCGCGTATTTACATCGCGGGTAAGCGCCCCGGGCTTTGCCCGGGGGTCCACTTCCGCCGCGAAGGCTCGTCCCTTGACTGCGTTCATGGGATTCATTTTATCAAGAAGTCCGTCCGCGTCAAGACCGGACTCGAGGGTTACTGGACCGAATGATCTCCCTCCGTCCGGGGCCGCTTTTCTTTTTCAGGAAATGGATTTGATCAACAGGACGATTCCGAGGACGAGCAGCATCCCGTAGATGAAGCGGTTGAACCTGTTCGCGGGGATCTTCCTTCCCAAGGCCAATCCCGCGACGACCCCGAGGGCGATGAGGGGCAGAGCATAGAGATAAGTCGTCACGACGGTCCTGGTCCACATTCCTGCCAGCCCCTGCCCGATGAGAATGGCGCCGCCCGTCGGCAGGAAATAGCCCTGCAGCGTGGCGCGGAACGATTCCGGTTTCCAGCCGCGCAGGGCTCCGTAGAGAATGACGGGCGGTCCGTTGGTGTTGTACGCCGCGCCCAGAATCCCCGCCAGGAACCCGAAAAGTACGGCCGGCCGGTCGCTCGTCAATCTGAGAAGCCCCGGCTTGATTAGACTATAAAGCGAAAAGGCGATGATGACGGCGGCCAGGGCCAGATTCACGATGTTCTCGTCGACGCGCTTGAGCAAGAAGATGCCGAACGGGATGCCGGCCAGCGTGGAGATGATCAATCCCACGGCGCTTTTCCAATCGATGCGCCGCCATTCCCTGGCCAGCAGACCGATCGCGATCGTCGGTCCGACGAAGGCCATGAGCGGAATGGCGACGCGGAGCGAGGTGACGAGGGCGAGAAGCGGCATGCCGATGAGCGCGTCGCCAAAGCCGAATGTCGACCGGACGAGAGTCGCCAGAAACACGATCAGAAGGATCGGCAGGAGAGAAGCATGGGCGCTCATTTGGGCGCCGTCTATTCTACCGGATTCCGTTCCTTCCATAAAGGCGGCGCCGCTTTTCGAGAGGCTTGACATCTTCGCCGATTGGCAATAAATATTAGGATGAGCGAATTTCATTGAGAGAGGGTAAGATCATGATCAAATCGATGATTCCGGCGTTCGTCCTTTTGGCCTTGATCCTGGGTCCGGCCGGCGAGGCCGCTCAGCAAAAACAGCTGGACGTCCCTTTCGTTCCGACCAAGTTTCCCGTCGTCGATGAAATGCTGAAAATGGCCAATATCCAGAAAACGGATTTCGTTTATGATCTCGGCTGCGGCGACGGCCGCCTCGTCATCGGCGCCGCGCAAAAATACGGCGCCCGCGGCGTCGGCTTCGATATCGATCCCGAGCGCATCCAGGAAAGCCAGGACAATGCCGTCAAAGCCGGCGTCACGAACCTCGTCAAATTCTATGAACAGGATCTCTTTCAGGCCGATTTTCACGAAGCCACGGTCATGACCCTCTATCTGCTGACGAGCGTCAACCTCAAACTCCGGCCGAAGCTGCTCCGGGATCTGCGGCCCGGGACGCGCATCGTCTCGCACAATTTCGGCATGGGCGAATGGAAAGCGGACGAGACGTCGGAGGTCATGGTCGACGACATTTCCCATGATGTCTATTTGTGGATCATTCCAGCCAACGTCAGCGGGACGTGGACGTGGACCATGGATAAGCCTGCCGTCAAATGCGAGATGGCGCTCACCCAGGTTTTCCAGGTCCCGGCCGGCAGCGCGAAAATCGGCGGCACGGCGGCCGAGATCAAAGACCTGACGCTCAAAGGCGACCAGATCCGATTCACCATGGAGCGGCCGGTCGAAGGGAAAATCGTCCCTCTGGTCTTCGAAGGCAAAGCCGGGGGATATTCCATAAGCGGAATGATCAAGTTCCAGTCCGGAGGAAAGGACATCGTCTGGGAATGGAAGGCCCAGCGTAACCCGTCGACCGAGAAGCCGATCGACGTCGAGCCGGGCAAGCCGCTGCGCTTCATGAGGCATTGACCGAGTCCGTCGACGGCGGCCGGGGCCCCGGGCTTTGCCCGGGGGTCCACTTCCGCCGTGAAGGCTCGTCCCTTGACGTGCCGATGCGCGAAAAAAGGGCTCGGTACGGACGATTTGACGAAGATCGATCTCAGAGAAATAAGAGTCTGAAAAGTCCCCTCGGACCCGAAATTGCCGATGGCTGCTGACGTCCCGTTTGCCTGGCGCCCCCCGATATGGTAAAAGTAATAGGAACTTTTTAAAGGATTTAGCTTATGCCGGAAGAGATCCCGAAGCTCTACGAACCCCGGAAAACCGAGGCCGAAATCTGCGCCCGCTGGCTCGAGGCCGACGCTTTCGCGGCCCTCCCCGACGGCCGGACGAACCGCTACGTCATCATGATGCCGCTGCCCAACGTCACCGGCGCCCTGCACATGGGCCATGCCATGGACAACGTCATGCAGGACTTGCTCACCCGGTGGCACCGGATGATGGGCGACAACACCCTCTGGATGCCGGGCACGGATCACGCGGGAATCGGGACGCAGGCGGTCATCGAGAAGCGGCTCTTCGAGCTCGAAGGAAAGACCCGGAACGACATCGGCCGGGACGGCCTTGTGGCGAAGATCCAGGCCTGGAAGGACGAATACCGGGAGCGCATCATCCGGCAGCAGCAGAGCATGGGTTGCTCCTGCGATTGGCAGCGCCAGCGCTTCACCATGGACGCCATCTGCGCCCGGGCCGTGCGCGAAGCGTTCTTCCGCCTTTTTCGCGACGGCCTGATTTTCCGCGGCAATCGCATGGTCAATTGGGATTGCCAGCTCCAAACAGCCGTCTCCGACGACGAAATCGTCTATGAGAAGATCCAAGGGCATTTCTGGCACATCAAATATCCGATCGTCGATCCGAAGCCGGGGGAGCCGGAATTCCTGATCGTGGCCACGACGCGCCCAGAAACCATGCTCGGCGACACGGCCGTCGCCTGTCATCCCGATCCGGCCGGCGAGCTCGACAAGCAGGCGCGGGACCTGAGGGAACGCACGGGGAGCGCGTCGAAAAAAGAGCGGGCCGAGATGGAGACGACATTGGAGCGCGTCGAAGAACGGAAAGCGACTCAGCTCGCCCATCTCTTGAAGCTCAAGGCGATGGCCGAGCAGGGGAGAAAAGCCCGTCTTCCTCTTCTCGATCGCGCGATTCCGATCATCCTGGACGCGTGGGCCGATCCCTCGCTCGGCTCCGGGTGCGTCAAGATCACGCCCGGCCACGATCCCAACGACTACGAGGTCTGGGGCCGTCACAAGGACAAGATCGGGATCGTCAATATTCTCAACCCGGACGGCACGCTCAACGCCAATGCCGGGCCTTATGCCGGCCTCGACCGCTTCGAAGCGCGGAAGCGGGTCGTCGCCGATCTCAAAGCGCGCGGCCTGATCGCCGACATCGAGGACCGCGAGATCGAAATCGGCCATTCCGACCGGTCCAAGACGCCGATCGAGCCCTATATCTCCAAACAATGGTTTGTCCGGATGGGCGATATCGAGGGAGGCATTGTCTGCGGGGCCGGGACGAACAAGGAATTCCACGCGTCCGGGCTGGCCCAGGTCGCCATCGACGCGGCGGGCGGCCGCTTCGAATCGCCGACCGGCCGGCGCTTGACGTTTCATCCCGATCACGAACGCTACGGCGGAACCTACTCGAATTGGCTGGCCGAGAAAAGGGACTGGTGCATCAGCCGCCAGCTCTGGTGGGGCCACCGCATCCCCATTTGGCAGGCCGGTTTCACCGGCGCGGATCTGGCCGCGGCCGTCGCTTCCGTCCCCAAAGCTCCCGACGCCGAGCTTTGTCTCTGGATCGCCGACGGCGACGGCCGGCTCTATCGGACGGATCAAATGCGGGCCCTCGATCCGCGAAGCCGATACGATATCCTCGTCTCGCTGCGGGACGCGGCGGCCGAGGACGAATACGCGGCCAGGCTCGACGCGGCCGGGTTTAAACAGGATCCCGACGTCCTCGACACCTGGTTCAGCTCCGCCCTCTGGCCGTTCAGCACGCTCGGCTGGCCCGATCCCGCGACGGCCAAGCTCGATCCCGGCCAGCGTCCGCTCGGCGTCGCCGACGGCCGCGAAGATTGCCTGAGCTATTACTATCCCGGCTCGTGCCTCGTCACGGCGCGCGACATCATCACTTTGTGGGTGGCCCGCATGCAGCTCATGGGGCTGTACCTTCTGGGCGACGTGCCCTTCACCGACTGCTTCATCCACGCCAATATCCAGGACGGCAAGGGTGAGCGGATGAGCAAGAGCAAGGGCAACGGTATCGACCCCCAGGACATCATCGACAAGTACGGCGCCGACGCGATGCGCTACGTCATCTGCGATATGCAGACCGGCACTCAGGATATCCGGCTGCCCGTGCAGGCCGTTTCTCCCTTTACGGGGGAGGTCGTCGATTTGGCGACGGCCAAGCACGGCCGCAGCGTTTTCACGTATCTCTGCCCCAAAACCGGCAAGGAATTCGATGTCCTCGGGACCATGCCCGACATCCCCATGGCCAAGATCATCAGCGATCGTTTTGAAGTGGGCCGCGCGTTCTGCACGAAACTCTGGAACGCGGCCCGGTTCGCGCTCCTGAATCTGGGAGAGCATGCGTTTATCCCGGTCGCGCCAGCCAAGGCGGCCGCCGAGGATGCCTGGATCCTCTCGCGGTTGCCTGGGTCTGCCCAGGTAGCGGCTGAGGATGCTTGGATCCTCTCGCGGCTATCAAAAGTCATCGCCCGGGTCACGGAAGAGCTCCGGGCTTATAATCCGTCGGCGGCTATCGGCGCGGCCCGGGAATTCTTCTGGAGCGAGCTCTGCGACTGGTACCTGGAGATCATCAAACCGCGGCTCAAGAACGAGACCTCGGCGCCGGCCGCCCGGTCGGTCCTGGCCTTCGCTCTCGATCAGGTCTTGCGCCTGTTCCACCCCTTCGTGCCGTTCATCACCGAAGCGCTCTGGGAGAGACTCAACGCCCAATGCCCGGCGCGCGGCATCGAACGACCGATTCCGCCGTCGGAGCTATTGATCTCAGCGGCCTGGCCCGTGCCCCGGCCCGAATGGGAAGACGAGGACATCGAAGCGGAATTCGCGGCCGTTCAAAATGTCATCCGGGGAATCCGCGAAATCCGGGCGATCCACAATATCCCTCCCGGAAAAAAAGTCGACGGGCTGATCAAGACCGACGGCCGGTCCGCGGACATCCTGCGTCGCATGCGGGATCTCGTCGCGCATCTCGGCGTCCTCCAATCGCTCGAAATCGGCGCTGCCGTCGTGCGCCCGGCGACGGCCGTCGGCCAGGTCATCGGCGATATGGAAGTCTATCTGGCGGGGGTGGTCGATCCCGTCAAAGAACGGGAGCGCATGGAGGGAAAGCGCAAGAAATTACTGGAAGACATTCATAGGGCGGAGGCCAAGCTCGGCAACGAAGGCTTCGTCAGTCGCGCTCCCGCCGAGGTCGTCGATAAAGAAAAACAGAAACTGAGGGACCTGAAGGCCCAGATCGATCTGATCGAGGCCAACCTTAGAACTCTCTCATAAAAGCGCGTCCGGGGCGGGCGCGACATCCGGGCTATAATTTCTCGCCGCAGTGCGGGCAGACGCTCCAACCTTTACCCATGGGTTTGGCGCATTTCGGGCAGATCTCCTTCATTCGCTCGCCGCAATACGGGCAAAACATGTGATTCGCTCCCACGATCTTGCCGCACTTTGGGCAGTTGGGCGTCGAGTCGTGAATATCGGACGTCACGAGCGGATGGCTTGAGCGGACGATCAGATAAATCAGGAGTCCGACGAGATGGCCGATGAACACGATCAAGGCCCAGAGAACGCCGCTCATGCCGCGTTTCTCCGCGTCGCGATAAACCCAGACGAGGACGGCGATCCAAAGGGCCAACAAGGCGAACCCGATGAGCGAAAGTCCGGCGATGCCGACGACGCCCCAATGGTCGAAACTGATGTGATCGAAAGGCCGCGGCCAATGGTGAAAGATCCCCGAGAGAGAAGCCGAAGGCGCGAAAAAGAGCAGCCTTACGGGAAAGGCGAGGATGAAAATGAGAAAAATGAGGATGATGATTCCCAAAACTTTTCCTTCCGATGCGCTCATAATGGACCTCCAAACGACGTTCTTCCCCCTGGAAAGAGGGAGGTATACAGCACGTCCTTCATTATTATAAACGAAAAAAAGCGAAAAAAGTTCTCCAGCGAGGCTCTCTTCGTCTTAGAGGCGGAGTAGCCCACGCTCGATCGTCTTTTCGAAACTTCGCTCAGAGATTTCCATCGCTTCCACTTTTATTCCTCCACGGCCCTCCGGGTGGCCAATAGAGATCAAACCGTTTCTTTTCCGCGGCAGATTTAGCCGGCGGAAGGATGAATTCTCTTATGGATTCAATCACTTGATCGAAAGCTAAATCTAGGGACTCTTTTTCGATCCTGACCAGGAATCGTTTCCAAATGGTCCGTTTCTCAGATATTTGACCGAAGGTGTCGGTCAAGGCGTCTGGGATTCCGGACGGAATAATGGCTCTTTCCTGTACGAATATCACGCTAATCCCTCTTTTCAGCGCTATCCCCATGAAAGGAAAATGGCGGGAAAGCTGAAAAATATCATAATAGTCTTTGACCCGGCTGTTCAGCATCCCCAATTTGCACATGGCGTGGAATTTATCCGCGATCGTAAACTCCTTCGGATAAACCAAGATACGTGGGGCAGGGAAAGGCAGAATCGTTGGGAATTCAGCTACTCCGGGCTTCAGTTTTATCCGTTCCCCGGCACACACGTCGAATTGCAAGTGAATCCGAATTCGCTGCAGGTAGGCCGTCAAACGGACGCGGAAGCCTCTGAACATATTCGGCTCTCGTATGACCGATACCGATACGGATTCAGGATCGAAAACGAGCCCGTCGGGTTCGACATCTTGCTGACATATCAGGGCAAAAACGCGTCGAATTTCTTCAACGGACGGTTCAAAAAAGCAGAGAAAATCCGCATCACGGGTCGGCCTATAGAGATCTTTTCCCCAGAGCTCGAAAGAAAATGCTCCCTTAAGTATCAACTGATCGATGAACGAACTTCTTGATATTCTGAAAAGAAATCGCTCCAGTCCAAAACGATTTAGAATGATTTGAAAATCCTCTTTCCGCAAATCCCTCAGATTAAGCAGGCGTTGATTGACGGAGGCGGCAAGATCAGTAATTTCGTGTTTCACACCATAGCCTCGGCATACGGCCTGATGACGTTCCAGATCCGGCAAACAAGGGCAGCGCGGTAGAGGTCATCCGCCGTGAATCGCCGGCCGCGCAGGCCTTCCCTTAGCGCTTCGATAGCCACGTCCAGTCCAATTTTATTCCTGTATTTGAAACAATCGGCCACCGTTTTGGCCGGGCCGGTTACTTTGAGGGCAATTCCCAGGATGTTATGTTGCTCCACGCCATAATGAAGAGACGCTTCCGAAAACCAGACAATTCTCATCCCCGTGTTTCTGATTCTAGGTTTTGCAGATTTCCTGTCGATCGCGATCCAGACCTGATGAGGATTCTGAGTCCCGATCCTATGAAAGGAGAGGGCGGACAGAAGACAAATCACTCCGCCGGGGACTTTTTTTGTCACTTCCAGGAGGCTGAAATGTTCAGTCTCTACCTCTCCCGGTTTCATGTAGAGACCGCGCTCGGTTCGGACGACCCGTCCTTTCCGAAAAAGCCGGCTCAGCGCCGTCCTTGACAGGCCATACTTCTTCAGGTCGCGGGAGCGAAGAAACGCGCTAACTTTCAGGAGCTCCAGGATTTTATCTTCTTGAGTCATGGTCCATCGCCCTAACGTTGCTTAATATTGACATTTATCAACATGTGCCGACTAATTGTAACATCTATCAAGAGGTATTTCAAGCCGGAAAGCCTTTTTTTATTAAAGAAATTTTAGTTATCGCAGTTCTTATTAAAGGATAACGGCTTATCCATTAATAACGATTGATGAAAACGTCTCGCTAAGCAGAGAGACATTTCATGCCCAGAGCTAATACACGCTATTCTCGCGGTCTTCAGAAAACGGGGATTTGGATTCTCCGCGAGAAGAGGAGACCTTATTACCGCAATATTGCACGAAAAAATGGGTTTCTAAGAAAGAAAAAGGAGGCTTAAGATGGACGATCTTGTGAATATTGAATAAATTACCTTGGGCTGCCCCTAAATATTCTAAAAAAGTTCTTGAGCAAGTTATTTTGAGAGGCGGGGTTCCGTACGACACGAAAAAGGAAATCGCAATTCTCGAACTGTGATATAATATTACTCATGAGGAAGGAAGAAGATATCCCTCGGGAGCTGTTCTGGGATACCGACGTTACCCGCCTCGATCTTCAAGAAAACAAACAATATATCATCGAACGAGCCTTGGAGCTGGGAGATGAAAAGGCCGTGAGTTGGCTTTTTTCGAACTACACCCGGAGCGACATCAAAAAGGCCCTCCGAAAGAGCAGAAACATCTCCCGAAAGAGCTCCCATTACTGGACCCTTATCCTGGGAAACTCGAACACTCTGGTCGGGAGATTCAACGGAACGAAAATCAGCCTGTTCCATTATGCCTATCCTCTGATCGAAGAGACGGTCGATGACCTGGGTGTGCGCGTGGCCTCGCTCGTGGACATTGGCTGCATGAAAATCGATGCGATCTCCTCGCGAGGGACCAAACGCGACTTCGTGGACCTCTTTTTCATCCTCAAGAACCTTGGGGTCGACCTGAAAGCGTTTTTTGGGTATTTTGAACGGAAGTTCGGTCCGGACGGTTTCAACCGTCATCATGTCCTTAAAAGCCTCGTCTATTTCGAAGATGCCGACAAAGAACCCGAGCCGGAAATGCTTGTCGATTTTTCCTGGACCGTTACGAAACGCTTTTTCATAGAGAGCGTTCGAACCTTTGGTGCGCCTTAATCCCGAAGTTTGCCACATCTGTCTATCACGAAGCCGGAGCTTGCCGAGAGTCACGGCATCAATTCATGCTTTTCCAGCAGCCATTTCCATAAAGGCACGAATCGAATTCCACTTTCCGTCTTATCGATATCTTTGGTGATGATCGTCAATCCTGAAATTCGTTCTCCGCAGGTCTTTTTGAATTCTTCGAGCGCTTCTTTTTCTCTCTTCGTGATTTCTTCGCCGAAGGTCACGTTGATTCCTTCGAGGCCTTTAGGACGGCGAACGACGAAATCGACCTCTCTTTTCCCTTTCCAATAGAAACACTCCGCTCCATCCCGTTGGAGGTCGCAGAAAACGAGGTTTTCAGCGAGGCGGCCCTCATCCGGCGAAAAGCGGAAGGCGACCGCGTTTCTCAATCCGTTATCCATAACCTGGATTTTCCGCGGGTTGACTTGCTGGATTTTCAGGGAATGAGAAAAGACCGGGAGGAGAGAGAGGAGCCCGATTTCTTCAAGATGTCCCACGTATTCCATAAGGGTATCCCTCGAAATGGGCGTCTCTTTCCGGATCGTCTGATAATAGTTGTGGACGGAAAACACATTCGAGACGTTCGTGATCAGGTATTTCATGAGCATTCGTAAAAAAGCGATATTGCGAATGCCGAAACGCTCGACGAGATCTCGATAGATCAAAAGATCCAAATATTCCTGGAGGATTTTTTCCCTGATGTTCTCTCCGGCTCGGGCGATTTCGGGAAATCCTCCCATGACGAGATATTCCATCAGGAGTTTTTTGACGAGAAAGCGCTCCTTGGCATATTCGATATCGGATTCCGGCTCCAGGCCGCGAAATCTCAGATATTCCCGGAAACTCAGCGGATGGAGGGCATAAGAAATCGTTCGGCCGCGCATCGCCGTGGACAGCTCCCGGGCCAAGAGCTTCGCCGATGATCCCGTGATGTATATCCGGACATTCTCCTTATCCAGAATTCGGCGGACGTATGTTTCCCATCCGGCGACGTTTTGAATTTCATCGAAAAAGAGAAATATTTGATGTTCTTTATTGCCGGGATACAGTTCGAAGTAAGCCTCTAAAAGATCATCCATATCTTTCAACGAGAGAGGCATGATCCGGTCGTCCTCAAAATTGACCAGAAGAATCCTCTGGCGGCCGATCGTTTTTTCCAGACCTTGAATGATCTGATAAAAAAGGTACGTTTTTCCGGTCCTTCGAGGTCCCGTGATGGTAACGACCTTACGAGAGGGAATCGCGTCCGCGGCGGGAAGTTGAAGATCTCTCTTCAAGACTTCGGGAAAATCGAATTCATGAAATTCCTTGATGAGAAGTTTAAAAACCGCTTTTTTGCCTTCCATGCTGATTATTATATATTGTCTTCTATGAAAGTCAATAAAAGGTGTATAATTGTCTAGTATAGAAGACTAGACAATAGTCTGATAAGCCTCTTCGACGATTTTGATTTCGTCCTCGGTTAAGCCATAGAGTTCATAGACGAGCTGATCGATCTGTTTGTCGGTCTCAGCGATCTGGCGTTGGAGGGATTCTTTTTCGTGAGGAGTTTTGGCTTGGACTATTCGTTTATTAAGACCTAAAATTTGATCTACCTGTTTCACCAGGAAATCATGCATATTTATATCAGAATGATCAGTAAAATTGATTAATCGGATTGGAAAGCGTGCAAGCTGATTTGTCCGAATTTTTGTAAAAGCTCCACAAGTTAGGTCTAATGCTATTTTTTTTAGAAAATAGGTAGAAACTGTAGAATTTAGAATTCCTAAAATATATTTCAATGAATGTCGTTCATCTTTGGATTTTGGATATATTGCATAAAGTGAGCTGAGGAAATAGCGGTTTTCTAAATCCAGAGTGGCAATAATTCTGCGGCCAGTTTCGCGAATCGCAATTTTATGTGTTTCATAGAAAGAAATGTTTTTCCAGTTCCTTGCTAGCCATGGACCATATTTTATATAGAGATTTTTATCGATGGTCTCGTATCGGTTGATTGATTTTCCTCGTAAAGATGGCTTCCATGGAATGCCAAGAATGATATCGGATGATCGGACGTAGTCTTTGTCGTTCCCTGTTTTAATGCATTGCCGAATAAAGTATATATTGCCTAATTCTTTAGAGTTACATTTCAATTTATTTAATAAGCTGCTTACCTTGGGATCAATAAAAATATCAAAAGTATAATTTTGATTTTTTCCTAGCCGATTTTGATTCAATCGGTAATCGTAATCTTCATTAAGTTGTTTTATTGTTAAAACTTGTTTTTTGATTCGTACGATTTGTTTGGTTGAAGTACCTGGCGATAAGACAATTATACAAGTATGAATAGTCGGGTCAGCGAATACATTAAAACCAATATTTGCAATTTCGTTGATTAAGCAATTTTCTAAGATCCACTTACGTAGCTTTCTTGTATATAAATTACTTAGCAATGGACTGGGAACAATCAATCCTAACAAACCATGTTTCTTGCATAAACAGATTCCTTTTTCTATGAAAATTTCATAATTATCAAAACGCCCTTCAGTGGTGTTGAAAACGTTTTCATAATAGCGTTTAATATTTATTTCAGCGACCATCCCATACGGTGGATTTCCTATGACGGCGTCGAAGCCGCCGGCTTTCATGATATTGGGGAATTCGGCGTCCCAATCGAAGACGTTGATGCGGAGGCGCTCGTCGTCCGTCAAAAACGGCAGCTCTTTCTGCTGATAAAAATCCGGACCGATGAGCGAATTCCCGCATTTGATATTATTCCCTAAATCCGGAAGGGCTCGCTCGTGGAAGAGGCGTAAATAAGGCTGAATGGTCTGTTCGCTCTCTCCTTCAAGCACTTTGAGCAAGAGCGAGAGCTTGGTGACTTCGACGGCCTGGGGGTCGATGTCCACGCCGTAGATATTGTCCAGCAGAATCCGCTTTCGGGCGGCGATGGTCAGTTTCCAGCCTTTTGTCGTCTCAACAAGAGCCTGAGCGCGGCCCTTTGCCCATTGTTCGGGCTTATTGGCCACGTACCAATCGCGGTGCCAGTCGAGCAGGAATTGATAAGCATTGATGAGGAACGATCCGGAACCGCAGGCGGGATCGAGCACGCGGAGATTCGCGATCTGTTTCGGTGTTTTTCCTTCACTGAGCTTTCCGACCGTCTGACGGACGATGTAATCCACGATGTACGCGGGCGTGTAATAGACGCCGCCCGCTTTCTTGACTTCAGGCTTGTCCTCGACGACGGCGTGATGGCCCTCCGTGAGCCGAATCACCTTTCCGAGAAATTGCTCATAGACCTGGCCGAGGATATCGGCTGAGAGAACGGTGAATTCATAAGGGCTATCGGGATAGTAGAGTCCGTGGAGCAAATCGCGGAGAATCTTGTCGTCCACGTCGAGATCGAGCGTGATCTCGTCGGGAGGCTCATGGCGGCCTTTTTCAGCGCTGAAATAAAATAGCCCGGAGTTGAATTTGGCGTCGGCGTCCTGGAAAACCTCGCCAAGCCGGCGATAGATGCCCGGTCCGTTCGTAAGGCTGAGAAGCCTGCCGTAGAGCTCAATCCCCCGATCTTCGCAGATCCGGAGGAAGATGATCCGGTCGATGATGCGCTGGACGGCGAAGTTGAGCTCGCGCTGGCTGAGGCGGGAATTGCGCATGGCGATATTTCGGGCCAGCTCGTTCCGCCAACTTTCGATGGTCGCTAAAATATCATCGTCCACTTCGGCCGTGCCGCGCTTCGCTTTGCTTGTTTCGGCGAACTTGTCGAAGGATCCTTTTAAGACGGCGTCTTTGGAAAAGATGGACGAAATCCAGTCCCATTTCTCGAGATAGTCTTGAAAGCGGCAATAGAAAATCCGCGCCGTCGCCGCCGATTCAGTCTTATTCGGCTTGATCCGGCAATCGTAGACGGCTAATTCCCGGAAATCGCTCAGGATGCTGAGCGGGAGCTTGGCGCTCCAGGCATAGCGGCGAAGCTGATAGGCCGCCGATACCTCTTCGCCGATGTCGACGCTCGGTTTTTTCGCTTCGAGGAAAAACTTGCGCGTTCCTCCGATGCGAAAGCAATAATCGGGCGCTTTGACCGCGCCGCCGATGCGGATGGCGTCCTCATGGATGACGTCTTTATAGGCTTCGGCATGGCCCTGGGTGTTATCCATGTCCCAGCCGAGCGCTTTGAAGAAGGGGTCGAGAAACTCTTGGCGAAGCTGGGCTTCGTTATAGCGGCCGGATTTATAGGAATCGAGATTCTGTTCGAACTGGGCGACGAGGCGGAGGATTTCTTTGGGCGCGGTCAAGGATTTATTTTTTCAACCCGGCTTATTATTGCACGTTAAGGCGCTAGAGTGCAATTTGCTCATAAAACGGTCAGCGCTAATTCTGATTGACTCAGGCGGGAGATCGGCGGTAAACTATCGAGTGGATCATGCTGATATGCCCGAGAAGAAGCCTCAACTAATGACGATAGGCGCTTCCGCCTTAAAACAGCCGCTCTATTTTACCCTGATTTTTGATTTCGACGGCACGATCGCCGACACGCTCTCCGCGATCATCCGCATGGTCAACGAGCACGCGGACGAGCTGAAGATCAAGCCTCTGGCCGAAAAAGACGTCGAGGAACTCAGGGGCATGTCCAACCTGGACATCATCAAAAAGTTCCGGATTCCTCTCGTCAAGGTGCCGCGCCTGGTCCTGAAATCGCAAAAAGAGCTTTATCAGAAGATCGACCAGGTCCTTCTCTTTCCCGGGATCCGGGACTTGATCCTGGGCCTGAAGCGTTTCGGACTGCGGCTCGGAATTCTCACTTCGAACTCCCAAGAGAACGTCCATAAATTTCTCCAGGCCAAAAACCTGGACCTCTTCGATTTCATCCATACCGAATCCAGTCTCTTCGGCAAGAACCGGGCGCTGATCCACTTGATGAAAGAACACGACCTCAAGAAAGACGAGGTCGTTTACGTCGGCGACGAAGCCCGCGACATCGAAGCCTGCCAGAAAGCGAACATCGCCGTCATCGCGGTGAGCTGGGGCTTTCATCGCAAAGAGGTTCTCCGGAAAAAGAACCCGACTTACCTCGTGGATTCGCCCGAAGAGATCGAAGACATCGTCTTCGCCTGATGCCGCTCGGCGTCAGATCTCGATCGTACCTTGGAAAAACGTCACGGCGCGACCGCCGATGAAGACGCGTTCCCCGCGATATTCGCAGAACAATTCGCCCCGCCGCTTGGAAAGCTGGACGGCTCGCAAAATGTTTTTTCCGAGCCTCTTCGCCCAGAAGGGAATGAGCATCGTGTGGGACGAGCCGGTGACCGGATCTTCGGGGACGCCGGCCCGCGGAGCGAAGAAGCGGGACACGAAATCGCAGCGCTCGCCCTTTGCCGTGGCGATGATCCCCAGGCAGTCGAGCGCGGCGAGCTCGGCGAAGTCCGGCGCGAGCGAAAGGATATCCTCTTCCTTCTCGAACACGGCCATAAAATCGCGGCCCTTGAAAAGCTCCCGCGGTTTTTTCCCCAGGCCTCTGATGAGCGCGCCCGGGACATCAGCGACGGGAACGGCGTCGTACGCCGGAAAATCGAGGTGGATCAGATCGTCTTGTTTTATCGCTCGCAGTTCCCCGCTTTTGGATGAAAAGGAAATCCGGGGTCCCGCATGGCCCTGGTGATTGAAGATGACATGGGCCGAAGCGAGCGTCGCGTGGCCGCACAGGTTAATTTCGATCGCGGGCGTGAACCAGCGGATCTCGAAACGATTTTTGTCTTTGACATAAAAAGCGGTCTCCGCCAGATTGTTTTCGGCGGCGATCGCCTGCATGGTTTCGGTCGGAAGCCACGTCGCCAGAGGGCAGACAGCGGCCGGATTGCCGCCGAAAATTTTCTCCGTGAAAGCGTCCACCTGGTACATGGGAATCTTCATCGCTCCTCCTTCTCGTTCGATATCGACGGCAGGCGGGGCCCCGGGCTTTGCCCGGGGGTCCATTTCCGCCGTACTCGCCTGTCGATATAAGCCACGGGCGAGTGGCGAGCCGCGAAGGCTCGTCCCTTGACGGATCGTATTCTCTCCTTATGCTAACCCGTTCGGCGGGCTTTTGACAACGGCCCATTTCGTTGATTTCACGGGGATTTGTCCCGGCCGGTTTCCGCATCTCTCCGGCTCATGCTATAATTTTCCATGAAAACGGTTCATCGAAAGGAGGGCCCGTGTTAATCCTTAAAATATTCGCCCTTTTCACCCGCGTGGCGCTTTTTTCCTGGGGCGGAGGGCCGGCTTCGCTGGCCCTGATGCAGCGTGAAGTGACGATGGCCGGTTGGTCGACATCGGCCGAATTCGCCGACGCCGTCGCCATCAGCAACGCCCTGCCGGGCCCCATCGCGCCTCAAGTTTCGGCCTATATCGGTTACAAGCTCGCCGGCCTTCCCGGCGCCATCGCCGCCGTCTCGGGGACGGTCCTTCCCACGACGATCCTGATGATGATCATGATCGTGTATTTCTTCGGCGTCAAGGACAGCCCCGCGGTGAAGTCCATGCTCCAGGCCGTGCGGCCCGTAGTGGTCGGGTTTTTGCTCTGGACGGCCTATGCCATGGCCTACAGCGTCTTCTCCGTGGACAAACACGGCTGGATCGCGGCGTTCGCCGGCGGCTGGGACAAGGTCCTCATCGTCGTCGTGGTTTTCGCCATCCTCGTTTTGACCCGGATCAACCCGGTGTTCGTCATCCTGGGAGCCGCCGCGCTGGGATTCATGGTCTATCGATAGATTCGCATCAAAAGCCCGGCGGCGTCTTGGACATTGAAATAATTCTGAAATACAAAAGAGAAGATATTTAGGGGCTTTACGGCGTTTTCAGCCCCGCCAGCCTCGCCCTGGCATCCTCGACTTCGGGCAGGCCCGGGTCGGCGCCCTTCCAGAGATCGAGGAATTTGCGGTAATTCTCGAGGGCCTTCGTCTTGTTCCCCAGCCGCTCGTAGATCTTCCCGAGCCAGTAGAAGCTCCGGGCGTATATATCCCCGAAATCGAGACGGCCCGTCGTCAGTGTCGGGATTTTCTCATAAACGTCCCGGGCTTTTTCCATGTCGCCTTTCCGGTAGTGTGCCTGGCCCAAAAAATCATAAATATAAACCGGCCATGTGAGCTCTCCGTAAGAATATAAAGCCAGGCAGTCTTCGCCATAGCGGATCGCTTTAGCGTAATCATTCCGCTCGAGCTCAATTTTGCTCATAACCTCATAATAATTCCTGATGAGCTTCTTGTTGAGGTCGCCTTCGTAGAGTTTTTTGAGCTCTTCGGCGGTTTTCAAGGCTTCAGGAATGGACCGCATCTCGGCAAGAAACCAGGATCGGACGAACATTCCATTCCGGTTCCAGTCGAGGCTTTTATTCTCCGCGGCATATTTCAAGACTTCGTTGTTATATGCAAGGGCCTTTTGATAATCCTTTAGACAAATGAAGTAATCACTCAGATAACTACGTAATTGAGCCACCCAGGTTTTTTCCCCGACCTTTTCTGCCAAAGCGATTGCTTGCTCGAGCTGTTCGATCGCTTTATGGAATTTGCCCCGGGTAAGATGGAGACAAGCGAACCGGAACATAGTTTGCCCCTTGATTTCAGGCTCGGCGGCCTCGAGAAGCGGCCGATATTCTTTTTCTGCAGCCGCGAGATCGTTTTGATAATAGAGAATATCGCCTTTGGCTAGAATAGAGAGCTTGTTATTTGGATCCAGGGAAAAGGCCTTATCGGCCTCGGCGAAAGCGAGGTCCAATTTCCCCCATTGAGTGTAACAGTCAAAGAGGTCCACGTGGGCGGCAGCGAGATCTCCGAAGTTATTAATATATTCTTTAATTACGTCCACGGCTTGGCCATAATCATTCGTACCCGCATAGGAAAACGCAAGATTGAGGTAAACTAAATAATTCGAACTTCGATTTTTTCGACAGACCTCGAGAATTTCAACGCCCTTCGCGAATTCTTCGAGATCGTTATACTGGCCCCCTAAGTTTATCGAAAAAACATCGTCATTCGGATATAGCTCCAGTCCTTTTTTAAACGCTTCGATGGCCTCGGCCGTCTTTCCCAAGGCTTGAGCATACTGAGCCTGAATCATATACTTTTCATAATCGCCCAGGCGGTCGGCATATTTGAGGGCTTTTTCCATATATTCCCGCCTGCGGGCGCTGAATCCCATATTCCCATAGCAGACTGCAATCTCTCGATAGGCCATGGCAAACTCGGGGTCCAAGGCGATGGCTTTTTCCATCAAGGCAATGCTTTCATGATATTGCCCATTCCGATGGAACCGCCCGGCTTCGATATAAAATTTGAAGGCTTCAGCCGAACTCGTCGTCATTTTTGCGGTGCCGTTATGGATATCAGCGGCGATCTCTTGTGATGAAAGATTGAGATCCACCTTGATTTTCCGGGTCAGCTCATCGACCAGCGAGGTCAGGATGCTGTTTTCCCCGGTCCCCGTAACGCTGCCAGAGCCGAGCGTCTTTTCCCGAGTGAGATCCTGAAGCGAATAGTCGATGCGGAACGCGTCTCCCGCCTTGGACAAGCTCCCGGACACGACGTGATTCGCTTTTCCCGCGGCCGCGGCTTTCTTGAGGTCCTCGGTGGTGTAGCTAGCGGCGTCCAGGAGGTTCAGCCTTTTCAGGATGCCGTAAACATCGTTGGCCGGCAAAACGCTGATGTATTTCGATTGGGACAGACCGCTGATGAGGGCCGTAGAAAGCCCGTCCCTCCAGACGTCGAAGGCTTTGTTCCCGGTGCTGTTCTTGAAGTACATCACGGCCAGGACAGGCTTGCCCCCGGCCGGCAGAGCAGTCCTTTTTTGGGGCAGAATCCGCCAGACGATGACGGCGACGGCCGCGACCGCAACGATAATGGAAACCGGGACGGCGAGCTTTCGCAAGGTGAACTTGACCGTGATCTCGCGTGAGGTTAGAGTTTTTCGGACGGGAACGACGCGGTCCGTCGTGGGAAGGCCCTGTTCTATTCTTCCAAGTTCGGTCCCGAGCTCGGCCGCACTCTGAAACCTCTTGTCTCTATCCTTAGCCAGGCATTTAAGGATGACCCGGGCAAGGTCATCGGGAAGCTGAGCGTTGAGCTTCTTCGGATCCTCTGGCGCGTCGTATTTTTGCTTGTGGGCGACGCTGAGTGGCGTATCGCCGGCAAAAGGAAGCCTCCCCGTGACCATCTCATAGAGAATGACCCCCAGCGAATAGATATCCGACCTCTGGTCAATGTCCTTCCCCTCGACCTGCTCCGGGCTCATGTACTCCGGC
>Ga0187886_1000106_pt1 | contig 120134 bp, 102 predicted proteins | sample June2016WEW_20_1_FD_133001 | JGI IMG/M metagenome (GOLD analysis project Ga0187886, IMG submission 133001) | Peatland microbial communities from SPRUCE experiment site at the Marcell Experimental Forest, Minnesota, USA - June2016WEW_20_150 | ecosystem: Environmental > Terrestrial > Soil >...
AGCCAGAACCAACGAATCAAGGGTGGTCGAATGTCTGCTTCGAGTAGTAACCTACAACCTTATGGTTGTTTTATTAACTTTTGTAAAGAGCTATTTATTGACCTTTTCTACAAAGCAAATTGAAAATTTAAAATTTGCGGAATCCGCTGAAAGCGGATGGATTTTTTATTTCATAGGAGATAAGCCAATGTATCACAATGTTAATGTCAAAATCTATGTACCAAACTTGTTAGAAAAATTGGGAATCATAATAATACTTTGGCTGAGAAAAAAGATTTACGGTTACCTTTTTCGCAGAATCAAATTAACGCAGGGAAAATACGCCAAAGTTGACCCGGAAGATTTCAAATATCTTAACCTGTTCAAATGGTTTGCTAAAATCGATAAAAGCACCTACTACGCGGCAAGAATAGAAAACGGGAAAAAAATATATATGCACCGGCAAATTATGCGGCCAATGAGGGGCCTGGTCGTTGACCATATAAACCATAAAGGATTCGATAACCGAAAAGATAATCTGAAAATCGTTACCATCGCGGAAAATAACTATAACAGCAGAAAGACATCCAGAACAACAACCTCAATATATAAAGGCGTTAGTAAATGCAAAAAAACCAACAAATGGCGGGCGGTGATATGCGCCAACGAAATAGATATGCACTTAGGATACTTCGACTCCGAAATAGAAGCGGCAAAAACTTATGATGAAGCGGCGAAGAAATATAGAGGAGAATTTGCGGCGCTTAATTTTAGCCACCCCGATGAGATAGCTTCATAGGAAAACACCCCAGTTAGATAGCTAAAGTATCCCAAGTAGCTAACTTACGCATCTAACAGGGCAAGTCTCACAGGGTAAACCTCGACACTAAGACACGAAGTAATTTAAAATTTAATATTTTAAATTTAATATTTTAAAAAACGTCATACATTGCGATTACGTTCCTTCGGGCTGGGAAGTTTCTTTCGAATCGTCCTTCCCGGTAGAGGCAATAGGCGTTTGCGATGGGTCCGATTTCGGTTTTTCTTCGCTTAAGCCTTCAAATCTCAACTGGTCCTCATTTAGGACATCTATTTTAATGACGTTTTTGCCTTTGAACTGGCCGCGAAGTATATTTTCACTTAACGGGTCCTCAATATACCGTTCAATTGCCCGCCGCAGAGGCCGGGCGCCGAATTCGGTGCTGTATCCTTTTTCAATCAAAAATTCCTTCGCTGCCGGCGCAACATCAAGACGGTAGCCTTGTTTTGTCAGACGCTTAAAGACCTTATTAAGCTCATACTCGACAATTGTTGTCAGGTCGTCTTTTGTAAGCGCGTGGAATACGATTACGTCATCGAGTCGATTCAGGAATTCCGGCCGGAAATGTCTGTCGACCTCTTTTTGGAGCATTTCCTTCATTTTTTCGTAATTTGCTTCTGCGGTTTTTTTGCCGAATCCGAAACCGGACTGGTTTCTGATTAAATCGGCTCCGATATTGCTCGTCATAATGAGGATGACGTTTTTGAAATCAACGTGCCTGCCAAAACTGTCCGTAAGTCTGCCTTCTTCCATAATCTGCAGCAGCATATTATAGACATCGGGATGGGCTTTTTCGATTTCATCGAGCAGCAGGACCGCATAAGGTCTTCGTCTGATTCTTTCAGTAAGCTGACCGCCTTCCTCATATCCAACATAGCCAGGCGGGGCTCCAACGAGACGGGAGACGTTGTGCTTTTCCATATACTCGCTCATATCAATCTGAACGAGGGCGTCCTCGTCGCCGAACATAAATTCTGCAAGAGCGCGTGCAAGAAGAGTTTTGCCGACGCCGCTGGGGCCGATGAAGATAAATGAACCCATCGGGCGATTGGGGTCTTTCAGGCCGCTCCTGCTCCTGCGAACCGACTTTGCAACGGCAGCAACAGCCTCGCTCTGACTGACAACCCTCTTGTGCAATTCGGCTTCGAGTTCAAGAAGCCGGTCAGTTTCGTGCTTCTCAAGCCTTGTCAGCGGAACACCAGTCATCTTGCTGACAACCTCGGCAATTATCTCAGTATCAACCGTGCCGGCAGTCTCCTTGTTCTCCTCATACCATCGACGCTGAAATTCTGCTTTTTCATCCAGCAGTTTTTGGCATTCATCACGCAGAGAGGCGGCGCGTTCATAATCGGCGTTCTTTACGGCCTCATCCTTTTCCATCTGCGCTTTTTCAATCTTGCGCTCTATCTCGACAATGTCCGGCGAAGTAGTCGTGTTCTTCAAACGAACACAGGCGCCTGCTTCATCCATAACATCTATGGCCTTATCCGGCAGACATCGGCCTGTAATATACCTGCTCGATAATTCGACTGCCTGATACAACGCTTCATCACTGAAAGTGACGCGATGATGCGCTTCGTAACGGTCGCGAAGACCTTTAAGTATATCGAGAGTCTCATCCTTGCTGGGAGGCTCAACAACAATAGTCTGGAACCTTCTTTCAAGGGCGGCGTCCTTTTCAACGTATTTCCTGTATTCATCAAAGGTCGTAGCGCCGATGCACTGCACTTCGCCTCTTGAAAGGGCAGGTTTTAAAACATTGGAAGCGTCAATCGCGCCTTCAGCGCCGCCTGCGCCGACAAGGGTGTGCAGCTCATCAATGAAAAGCACGACGTTTTTGGCGCGTTTAACTTCGTTAATAACGGCTTTAATACGCTCCTCAAACTGGCCGCGATATTTAGTGCCGGCGACCATCAAAGCAAGGTCGAGCGAAACTATTCGTTTATCGCGAAGAAGCTCCGGGGTCTTCCTGTCGGTAATCCGCTGGGCAAGACCTTCGACAATCGCTGTTTTTCCAACGCCTGCCTCGCCGATGAGAACGGGATTGTTTTTCGTCCTTCTGCAAAGTATCTGAATGAGACGTTCAATTTCGGTTTTTCTGCCGATGACGGGGTCAAGCTCGCCTTCAGCGGCAAGGGCAGTCAAATCCCTGCCGAAACTGTCGAGGGCAGGAGTTCGGCTCTTGGCCTTTGCTGCGGCCGGGTCCATCTTCGCATTTAAAGACGGAATGCCGCCTCCGTTTTCAACGCCCGCTCCGAGCAGATTCAAGACTTCCTGACGGACATCCTCAAGGCGCAGACCAAGATTCATCAGAACCTGGGCCGCAACGCCTTCAGTTTCACGAAGAAGACCAAGCAGGATATGCTCTGTGCCGATATAATTGTGGTTAAGAGAACGCGCCTCTTCAATCGCATATTCAATAACCTTTTTTGCGCGCGGAGTGTGGGGGAGCTTGCCCATAGTTACCATATCAGGGCCGCTCTTGACGAGCTTTTCAACTTCGAGACGCAGCTTTTTAATATCAACGTCGAGGTTCTTGAGGACGTTTGCGCCAACGCCAGAGCCTTCCTTGACAAGACCGAGCAGAATATGCTCGGTGCCAATCCATTCGTGGTTGGAACGCTGGGCTTCCTGATTGGCAAGCGCCATCACTTTTCTTGCTCTGTCTGTAAAACGCTCAAACATAATTGTTCCTTTTTATCAATAAGCCGTTGTATTTTAACTTTAAACGGCAAAAGAGTAAAGTTTAAACGACAAATACCGCTCATTTACATTCGCGGCTCTGTAACTTCTTTAATAGTATATGTTTTCTATGAAAAATTGTTCATCCGCCGTCGTTCCACCTATGGTGTCCCAAAGGGACTAAGGGACTATGGCGGACGAGGTATTATAGGGCGTAGAGCCTTTTCTTCAAAACGTCCATCGTGATTTATCGACAGAAAAAGGGGGTGACTTTGGGGCCGAAGATGAAAAAAATGAGGACAAAAGAATACTGTTACCCATTTCCGTGAGGTTAAGGTCAAGTTGTGAGTTAAGCAGTGTGGGTAGTATTCTGCCAGACTACGCACTTACCTACAACCTAACACACCACCTTACCAATCCCCACCGTTGCCTCCTCTGATATACCTACCGATTTTCTATTTTATATAAAATTTTTTAAAAAAACTTGATTTTTGGAGCAAAAATCGGCATTTTCCAAAAAATATCGAAAAAATCTTAAAAAAGTATTGACAAATATGACTCTGTGGCATAGAGTGCTCTATGGTCCAAAGTGACAGACTTATTTGCTTGGGAAAGAGAAATTTTTGAAAGGGAACAGTTATGGATAAAACGAATGATGAAAATTTAAAAGAATCAATCCAGGAATCGCCGGAATCAGCACAAGATTCGCTGGCGGCAATCGAGAATACAATGCTCAAGACCCGCAAGGCAGTTGCAGCCAGCTACAGCAGCCCCCTTATGATTCTCTGGGGCCTGCTTTTGACAGCCGCTTATACTGCCGCACATTTTTATCTCAAATACGCGGCTGTTATATTCTGGACAATGGCCATAGTCGGAACTGCCGGCAGTCTTCTGGTCTGGTTTATGCTTCTGCGCAAGATACCTTTCAAAGAACCAGCGGAAGAAAAAATAAATTTGCGGATATGGGCGTTTTGGTGGTCGCTGCTCCTTTATATCTTTATCTGGCTTAGTCTTCTTGCGCCATTTAATGGGATGCAGATGAATGCTTTTATCATCACAGCGATAATGTTCGGATATATAATTCAGGGACTTTGGTTTACCGCGTATTTTATGGTGCGGCTTGGATTGTTTATAACTGCGGTAACACTGACAGGCTTTTATTTTCTTCCGCATTACTATTGCCTTTGGATGGCTTTTATGTGCGGCGGCGTGATTTTCTGCACCGGCTTGTATATAAAATTGCGATGGAGGTAAAAATGCCTAAGCTTGACAATATTATACATCAGCCTGTTCGATTACGAATAATGTCGGCGCTAACCGCTCTTGACGCCGGGGGACAGATGGATTTCGTTTATCTGCGGGACCAATTAAAGGTAACCGACGGCAACCTCGGCGCCCACTTGAGCAAACTTGAGGAGGCGAGCTATGTCAAAATTGAAAAGACCTTTGTTGCCCGCAAGCCCCGCACCTTTATCATCGCTACCGGAAAAGGTCATGATGCGTTTGCCGAACATATAGCGGCCCTTAAACAAATAATTAAAGATACTCAATGATAGAATATATGAGTTTTACTCCTCAAAAGGCCTAAAGAGGGAATGTTGTTTGTAACGTTTATGTGAAACCAAGTTGAATGAAAGGAAATTTATGTTAAAAAAGAAAAAAATATTATTGCTGCTTCTGTTTGCAGCAAGTCTAATTGCTGTAAGTATAATTGAGATTTCTGCACAGTCAGCGGATAAAGCTTCGGCCGTTACTATCCGCAAAATAGACAAGCAGGTGGTTCTTTATACCGTAGTCCGCGGTAATTATGGTAAAGCCGGGATGGAAATCGGGATGTTATACGCTCGTGCGGCAACGAAACAGATAACCCCGCAAGGGGCGGCCTATTTTGTTTATCTGAACAATCCCACGAAAACCTCCTGCGAGCATTATCTGACAGAGATTAGAATACCAGTGGAGGCCAATGCCTTGAAATACGCAGGGTCGCTTGGCGATATGACCGATGTGAAAGAAGTGCCCGCCGTGGAAGTTGCTGTCGCATTAAAGCCGGAGGGTATGGCCGATCCATCTTGTGTTTATCGTGATTTGGAACACTGGATTGCAGGAAATGGTTACACGGCTGATGACAGTCCCATTGAAAAGTTTTTAACAAATGCCCAGGCCGGCAAATATGAGCAGATGAAATCAGAGATTATGATTCCGATAGTGAAGGTTTCTTTGGAGAAGAAGTAATATAAAACTGGCCGCCATCAGGTTATTTGTAATCTGACGGCGGCCAGCTGTTTTTTTAAAGGTTATTCTTCGCTGCTTTCGAGCATTTTGCGAAGATATTTGTTTTCCCGACGCGTTGCCTCCAAATCAAACAGCAAATACTTGATTGTCAGCCTCAATTGGTCGAGCGAATTCTGTAAACCATCGTTTTCGTTGAGCTTATGATTGTAAAACTTCGATTTCAAAGCCAGGGAAAGCAGCTTTTTGCTCTGCTCGGCGGGAAGGTCGTTAATTTCATTAAGAAGCTCACTCAGTCTTGTTTCAAAAGCAGATATGTCCATTTTAATACCTCTTCCCTTTCGACCCTGCTCAAGGCAGGCTAATGTTTTCTTCAACTCTGTCCCTGAACTTAGAACATGTCCATACCGGTTTTCAGAGCAAAGGATATGCCATCAGGGTTTAACCTCGCAATGCCGGCTGAATTGTTGAAAAAATGACGGTTTAAAGATACGCAAAAGCAACGTTTTTTCGGGTGGCAGATAATATAATTTATGCAAAATTTGAGGATATGTTGCAGAAAATAGACAGTAAAAGCTTCACTTTGGAGTTATACTTGCAGGAAGGAGAAAAGAAGGTAGAATGCAGGAGGCAGAATGTGGAATAAAAATCGTCGGCAAGGAAGCTTATAGCGAGATAAAAAATGAATACAGAAAAGCCAGAAAAGCTGTGGCAGGTGCGGTGGCATCTGATATTTGGAGGACTTGCGATTATAGGGATTTTTCTATGGATTGCAGCGGAGGTATTCCCGATATTCAAGGGCAGTTTTATTAAGGTGCTTTTCTTCGCGGGCGCGTTAGGTTTGTTTGTGCTGCTGATGCTTGCCGGCGAGGCGGTCAAGAGTATCAAAGACCAGCAGCAGAAAATTGCACAAATCAATGATACATTGGCCTCGAACAAAGGGCTGCTCGAACAGATAAGCCAGGGTGTGAGATTAAGCGAGGCCGCAAAAACAATCGCTTACCGCGACACGGACAGGCAGCAACTTCGCGCCAGCGTTATGGAAAAACTGCATCAGCAGGATTTTGATTCTACTTATGCGATGATAGAAGATATTGCGAGGAGAAACGAATACAAACAGCTTGCAGGCGAATTAAAACTTACCGCAGACAAATACCGAAACGCCACCGACCTTGAAAGAATCAACCAGATTGTCGGCTATATAGATAAACTTTTCGAACAATACCAGTGGACGACCGCAAGCGTGCAGATTGAAAGATTAAAGACACTTTATCCCGATGCGGAGCAGACAAAGACCGTCCAGCAGAGACTTATTGAAAAAAAGGAGCAGAGGAAAAGAGAACTGCTTGCAGCGTGGGATGAGGCTGTAAAAAAATCGGACACGGATTACAGCCTTATGGTTTTGAAGGAGCTCGATATGTATCTTACGCCGAGCGAAGGACTGGCCCTGCAGGAGGCGGCAAGCGAGGTATTTAAAAATAAACTGCATAACCTCGGCGTTCAGTTTTCCCTTGCCGTCAGCGATAAACACTGGGAAAAGGCGCTTGAAACGGGACAGGTAATTATCAGAGATTTTCCAAACAGCAGAATTGCAGATGAAATCAGGAACAAACTGACGATTCTGAGGGAATTAGCAAAAAAATAGCCGCCAACAATTGGAGCCTTAAAGCCTATATATGCTTTAAGGCTGGATTCCCGCTTTCGCGGGAATGACATAAAAAATATTAGGAATCCATCAAATTTTTTATCGTATATTGAGCGAGGTTCTGTCTGTAATTTTCATTTATCTGCTTTATAACGGCAGATTCCTGGCCGGGGGCGAGGAATGATGCGTTTTTGACTGCATCGTAAATTTCAGCAAGACCCAAATTCTCAGCGGTGGTGGCAGGGGCGAAACCAGCCGCAGGCTCACTTATTTTCAAGAGTAATCCCGCCTTTACGAGATGATTCAGAACCTTTTCCATAAAATCAGACGGCAGATTTAACTGGCTGCAAATAAGCTCCAGCTGGACCGGAACGTTTTTCTTTTCAAACGCCACAGAGATAAATTTCATAATGTTCATTACCTGAATATCGGTAGCGAGAAAATATTCCTGACTGCGTCTTGCAGCGGCTTTTTCCGCTTCCTCAATCGTTTTTAAATTCTGAGTCGTAAAGGCAAGCTGCAGGCCGAACAGGACAATGAGCCAGGTAATAAAAATCCACAAAACACCCAATGGCACAAGGCCCAACACGCCATAGATGACGCTGGACGGAACAAACTTGACAATATAAAGGCCGAAGACCCACTTTGCAATTATCCAGGCAATAGCCGCGACCAGCGCACCCCAGGCGGCGGGACCTGATTTTACCTTTGCGTTGGGCATAAGCATATACATTGCATACAATCCAATAAACGCCACAATGAACGGAACAACAGGGCCGATGTAAGTAAAAATGCTTTTACTGAGATGGCCTGCGAGGCTGTATCGCGTATTGACATAAACGGCAACGCCGAACAGCAATGGGCCCAGCGTAAGAAAAGCCCAGTAATTGGCGATTCTCTGGAGCATATTTCGACGGCTTACACCCCATATCAGATTAAATGAATTTTCAATGGTAATCAATAGCGCGATGGCTGCCCATATAATAAATACACTGCTGATAATAGTAATTGAGCCTTTGTTCAGATTGCCGTAAAAATTATTTGTAAATTCATCGATTTTCTGCGAGAGGGTAATTTTTTGGGTCGGGTTGTTGGGGTCAACAGGATATTCAACATTTTTAATGAAAGCCTGTTCATAGATAAAGTTTCTCAGTTGCGCGCCGGCATCTTCAAAAACACCGAGAGAATGGAAAAGCAGGAGCATTACAATCGCAAGCGGCACAATCCCAAAGATTGTATTGTATGAAAGACTGGAAGCCTGCTGGTCAGCCCTGTTTTTATAGAGCAGTTTTATACATTGAGGCCAGAGCCTTATCTGGAAAAAGACAAAATGCATAATTTTGCCCAGTTTATTTGCCGATTCGGATAATAATTCTTCTGCCATAATTTAATCCTTATTTTTTAAATAAATTTTCGAGACCTTTTTGCAGCTGATTTTGAAGCTCCTGTTTGAGCTGGTCTTCAGCCAATTTGCCGATATCAATCTGGGGTTTGTCAACGGTGCCTTTAAGCGGAAGTGTGACTCTCTGGCCGTTGCGTGTCCAGGGCAGCGTAACGGTCATTTTCATTGATTTATCCAGGCCGATTGTGCCGGCGAAATTAACGGGATATTTGTCGATGTCCATCTGCATATTGTCATAGCTGATTATGCCGTTGGCGACAGTGAATTTTGTCGGCTGGACGGTTATAATCGGGTCCGCCGGGCCACCGATGAGCTGGATTATTATATTCAGCAAAGGCGAGCCGAGCCGCATATTTGTTATTGAAAGCGTCCCGGCAACGGCGATTGTTTTGTCGTAGCCTTTTTCAAGAGGAAAGACAAGTTTTTCGCAGTCGAAATTTAGTGTGCCGCTCACATTGGTTGCATTGGCGAAGATCGGATTTATATATCCCAGAAGAATATCTGATGTCTGCTGAGTAATCTGAATGTTGTCGAATATCTTCATTTGTCCGGGTGTTTTGAGCAGGGCAGGTTTTTCGGAGAAATTTGCCGAGCCGCCGAAATTAAATTTGCCATTATTGACGACAGTGGAGAACGGGGCGATGGTCATAAGACCGTTTTCGATTTTTACGTTGAAATCGCTTTTGCCGAGGTTCAAACCCATATAATCGGCACTGTCGAAACCAAAGGTTGTCTTCGCGTTTAGATTCGCTTTAAACTGAGCGGGCGCGTTTTTCGGATAAATACTTGAAAACCATAAAGTATCGCTTCTTTTGCCTGTTGCGTTAAAGCCTTGCGGCAGAAACGGCGAAATAAGCGAACTTGCTGCCGCAAGGTCGTAATCGGCCTTAAAATTTGCTTCTGTTTTTGTATTAGCACCAAGGTCGGCGTTTGAGAGGCTGCCGGAAATTTTTATCTGAGGACTGGAAATGTTTAACTGCGGAATATCATAAACTTTTTGTGCAGTATCGAATTTGCCGTTAAACGATATAGTCATATTCGGCTGAATAAAAGGTTCTTTGCCCGGCGAAGTTATTTTGAGATTTTCAAGGGCAATCTGTTTTGTGGATACATCGAAGATGGAACCGGTTTTTTTGAAAGCCAAATCGCCGCGGGCAAAACCGGCAAATTGAGTATTTGCATCAGTTTTACCAAGAGCAGCAGCCCATGTGTTAAGCTTTTCAAGCTCAACGGCGAAGATCGTATTGAACTGCAGCGGCGTTTGCGGGTTTTCTTCGAGAGGAGCAGTCAAGTTTGTGATATTTATTTTTCCAAAAGAAGCGGCAATATCGGCAGTCTTGACGCCAAGCTGTTTTTTGTCGATGTCTGCCTGAAAATCAAAACCCGCTGTCGCGGAAGTTTCGGAAAGGACAGCGCCATCCGGCATAGTGATTGTTAAATTATTTATAGAGGCATTGCCTGTGCTTGCGAAAACTCTGTTTACAAGCGAACCTTTCCCAATGAGCTGGGCTGTGCCTGAAAGCTGCGGCTTAATATCAATAAACTGGCCGACGTCCGACTGCATTTTTGCAAGGTCCAAATCCGCCGTGTAATTCATATTGTCGGTTGTGCCGTTAAGAGACGCTTTTGCGAAAGCGGAGTCGATGAGCAGTTTTTCAACGGTAATGACCTGATTCTGCGAGATGATTTTCGCGTCAACCTCGACAGGTTTTGAAAGGATAATCCGCTTTACCGGAAATTTTCCCTCAAGAGCCCAGAGCTTGACTTTGCCTGCCAATGTTCTTTGACCGTTCTGGGCCTGCGTATTTACATTGCCGCTAAGTCTGCCATAGTTAATATCGAAATCCTGCTTGAAGTTGGCGATTGTCTTTATTTGCTTAAAAGTTTTAGCGACATCGCAGTCAAATTCCGCCTGCAGCGTATCGGTAGAATCAGCTTTCATAAAATCCTCGAAGCTGCGAAGCGTTTTCGGCACAGTTCCTTTTGCCTGAGCAGTCAGGCCGTCGGCTTCGATTGTAAAACGGTCGATGTTTATTACTTTTTCGGTTGTGTTGAGTTTTACGTTTGTCTGGAATTTTGAACTTTGCAGCCTGTCGCCTTTCAAAAACGCCCCGGTTATATCAAGATTAGCCGCGTTGATTGTGCCCTGCAGATTTTCAAACTGCCCTTTCTGCAATTTAGCCTCCACACTGGCGGTAACTGTGCCCCCGGCCGATGCGTTGACGTCAATAGCCGAAAGCAGCGGAGCAAGTGTTGAAAGCTCAAGGCCGTTGATGTCCACCGAAAGCTGCCCTGTGGCATTTGTCAAAGACCATTCCTTTTTTGCAGTTGTTATCTGGCCGGACGCTGCGATACCGGAAACTTCATTTGCACCCGCAACAGTCATAGAGACATCAAAGCTGCTTTTGCTGCCGAGAGGTCTTAAAGCGATTTTGCTGTTTATGTCCTTCATCTCCAGCGTCTGGATATTTTGATTGGCATCCGGTGCGCTGATTTTGAAATTTCCCTCGTTTATCGTCAGGTTCAGACGGTCGAGCGGGAAAGCGGGCATCGCAGGTTTTGGGGCAGAAACGACTTTCATTTCAGCGGAGGCGAGTTTTTCAATGGGCTCGCCGGTGCCGATAAGTTCGGTTTTTTGCGGTTGTTTCTCTGTGAGATTTATAGATACATAAGGCTTATCTATTCTCGCTTCGTCAATCACAATTCTTCCGCCGATAAGAGCAAAATAACTTGGTCTGGCGGCAATCTGTTCTGCGGTTGCTTTCGTTGTGCCGGAGTTATTCGTGAAGTTCAATTTATTGGCTTTTACTCCTTCGAACCAGCTCATCGATATAGAATCGACCTCGACTTTGCCGTCAATTGAGCTGTTCACCTTTGAAAGGATTAAATTTTTTCCGCTGCTGCTCGACAGATAGGCAGGGATTGCGAAAAACGGGATTAGAAAAAACAAGAGCAGAAAAATAACTGTCCAAAGAAGAACTTTTTTCCCGGAAACTTTTCTGCCGGTCACTTCCTGATTATCGTTTTCGGTCTGCATTTTTTACCCCTCACAAAAAATTATTATAGGTAATTCGGTTATCAGTAATTCAGTTATCAGAAATCAACCTAAACCTCAAATCGAAACTGATAACCGATAACTGAATATCAAAATAAAATTTTCAATCTTCAATTTTAAATTTTAAATCTTTTTCAGTCTTTCATAATTTCATCTGTTTTTGATTTTATAGCCTGGTCGATGCTGTCGGTGTATATTTTTGTAAGGCCGTCGATTTCCTTTTTGCCGTTTTCGCGGTCGTCTTCAGTGATGGTCTTTGCCTTTTCCTCGTCCTCAAGTCTCTTGTTGGCGTCTCTCCTGATGTTGCGAATACTTACCTTTGTCTGTTCGCCTAACTGTTTTACCTGGGCGGCGAGCTGTTTTCTTCTTTCGCCGGAAAGCGGCGGAATACTGAGTCTGACCACTTTGCCGTCGCTGATTGGCGCAATGGAAAGGTCGCTGTTTTTTATTGCCTTTTCGATTTCCTTTATCGAAGCCGGGTCGAAAGGCTTTATTACAATCATACCCGCGTCAGGCGCCGAAAGCGCGGCAAGCTGCCGCAGCGGCGTCGGCGTTCCATAATAATCAACCCTGATATTTTCAACAAGGCCGGTCGATGCCCTGCCGGTTCGGACAGATTTGAATTCGTTGTGCAGATGCTCAAGAACTTTTTGCATCATACTTTTGTGTTCGTTGACAATTTTCTGCGTCGGCATAATCCGCTCCTGTAAATTAAGAGATAATCGTCCCGATTTTTTCGCCGAGAAGAGCTTTGGTTATACTTCCTGTCTGGAAGATGTTCAGAACGATAATCGGGATTTTCTTTTCGCTGCACATACTTATCGCCGATAGGTCCATAACTCGTAAATTTTTGTTCAGCACATCCTGATATGACAATTTATCGAACAATTTTGCTTTTGGATTTTTAACGGGGTCGTCGTCGTAAACTCCGTCAACTTTTGTCGCCTTTATGAGCACGTTTGCATCAAGTTCGGAAGCACGCAAAGCGGCGCAGGTATCGGTTGAAAAGAAAGGATTGCCTGTTCCGCCGGCAAGGATTGTAACCCTGCCCTGTTCAAGATGCCTGATTGCCCTTCTGCGAATGAATGGCTCGCAGATTGCTGAAATTTCTATTGCGCTTAAAACCCGTGTCGGCTGGTTCATTTTTTCGAGCGTTTCCTGCAGTGCACAGGCATTAATGACGGTTGCCAGCATTCCCATATAATCAGCGGTATGTCTTGGGATATGGCTTGATTTGCTGAAGGTCTCACCGCGGAGGAAATTCCCTCCGCCGACGACAATCGCGATTTGCGTGCCGAGTTTTTGTATCTGGATAATCCTTTCGGCAATGGATTCGAGCTGCTCGCCGTCGATGCCGAACCCGCCTGCTTTGCAAAAACTCTCGCCGCTGAGTTTAAGAAGAACCCGCTTGTATTTAAGCTCACCCATCTTTAATGCCTCATTGCAAGAACATAAAAAAAACGCCGGTTTTGACCGGCGTTTATTATATTATCCGATAGCGAAACGGACAAATCTTTTTATTTTCGCTGTTCCGCCGGCGGCCTTTGCGGCATCGGCGAGGACATTTGATACCGGAACTTTCTCGTCTTTCACAAAGCCCTGCTCCAGGAGGCAGTTATCAGCGAAAAATTTCTTTATTTTGCCGTCAACGATTTTTTCAACGATGTTCGCCGGCTTGTTTTTTACCTGTTCTGCGGCTATAGCCCTTTCACGCTCAATTGTTTCAGCGGAAATGCCGGATGAATCCAGAGCAAGAGGATTAAGCGCAGCGATGTGCATACAAATATCCCTGGCAATCAGTTTGAACTGCGGATTATCGGCAACGGCAGGAGTGCTTGTCTCAAGTTCGACCATTACGCCGATTTTGCCGTTGAAATGAACGTAGGTTGCGATAAGGCCAGGCTGAGACGTTGGTAAAACGTATTTTTCATAATCACAAACCTCCGTTTTCTCTCCTGTTTTGCTTACCGTATCAGTGACAACCTCTGAATACTTTTTACCGTTAACTTCGGTATTAAGAAGATTTTCAGGCTTACTTTGTTCTTTACATTCTTTTACATAATTTTTTATATAGTCCACCGCGTCAGAGAAAGCATCGCTTTTTGCTGCAAAGTCAGTTTCACAACAAAGTGTGGCCAATGAAGCCCACCGGAATGTGGGAGTTTCACCTCCACAACATACAACTATACCTTCTTTCATTTCCCTGTCAGCCCTCTTTGCGAGAGTTGCAAGTCCCTTTTTCCTTAATATAGTCATAGCCTCATCGAGGTTTCCGTTGCTTTCCTGGAGCGCCTTTTTGCAGTCCATCATTCCCTGACTGCTCATTTTGCGAAGTTTCATTACCAACGCCGCTGAAATTTCTGCCATTGTATAATCTCCTGATTATTGACTGTTAAAAAACAGTTGAAAAACTGATTTTTAGATTTCAAATTTGAGATTTCAAATCTTAATGTCAGCCCTGCGATGCCTGCTGCGACTCGGGTGACGGCTGCGGTTCAGCGACTGTCTTAGCGGTTTCTTCGCCGGCTCTGGCCAGTGAACGTTTGCGCCGGACCGGTCTGTGCGAGTCTTCAGCTTTCGGGGCGGCCCTGAACATTGTTTTACCTTCGGCTACCGCTGCGGCAAGCTCAGCAATTATCAATTCTGTCGCTTTTGCGGAGTCATCATTTGCCGGAATCGCGATATCTGTCAGGTCGGGGTCAGAGTCCGTATCGATTATCGCTATCGTGGTAACACCCATTCTCCTTGCCTCGCGCAGGGCAAGAACCTCTTTGCGGGCATCAACAACGACTATTGCACCGGGTATCTGGTTTAATTTGCGGATACCGTCAAGGTTTGATTTGATTTTGCGAAGCTCACGTTTCAATGTAGAGGCCCTTTTTTTGCTTTCAGCTTCAATCGAGCCGTCGTTGGCCATTGATTCAAGCTCTTCAAGCCGCTGAATACGGGAGTGAACTGTTCTAAAATTTGTTAATGTTCCGCCTAACCAGCGGGTAGTTACATAGTGCATACCGGTCGATTCGGCAGCGGATTGGACGGCCTTATGGGCCTGACGCTTGGTGCCGACAAATATTACGTCTTTGCCGGTGGCGACCGTATCGGAAAGAAGTTTCTTCGCCAGGATTAAGCCCTTGAGGGTCTGGCGAACGTCAATAATATGAATCATACCGCGATGCGAGAAAATATATGGCTTCATTTTCGGGTTCCAGCGGCTGACCGCGTGTCCGAAATGAACGCCTGCATTTATCAGGTTACGAGCCAGATTATTTGCCACTATGTAAAAACCTCCAAAATCAATTATTTATATCTATTTTCAACTTGACGCTTAAAGAACGCAAAATTTGAGAATTTGATACTTTACTGTCTATGGCCGCTGCTGTCAAGGTTATTTGTCCGGTTGACTTTTATGCGGGAAAGTCTTATTTAAGCTCATAATGGAAGATAATGCCAAATTAGGGTATTTTGTTTCGTCTATTTTGAAACTTTTAAATTAAAAAGACTGAATTACGAAAACTGAACTGAAATACGCTATTTTTAATACAAATTGGGGTTTTTTCGGACTTTTGGCTGACGGGAAGAAAATTGTGCGGACAGTTCTGCCTATGACTAATTCCAAAAACGCCAAAAAATACCTACTGGTCGGTATATTTGAAGCGGCAAAGGAAGATAGAAGCCTATTTCCCATATTTCAAAAGGCCGTAAGAGATTATTATAAAGGCATTTATGTAGATTTTAAAAAATCAAATTTTTCAATATCAATACTAAGTTCAAGCCCATTAGTCTGCAAAGTCGCTAAAGTCTGCAAAGCTATCCAGCCGGGCAAAACAATGACATATTCACAGCTTGCAAAAAAGGCAGGCTTTCCAAAGGCGGCAAGGGCTGTTGGAAATATTCTTGCAAAAAATCCCCTGCCTTTGATTGTTCCCTGCCATAGAGTTATCCGGGCCGATGGTAAAATCGGCAACTTCAGCGCGCCCGGCGGCAGCAAAATAAAAAGGAAAATGCTCGAACACGAAAAAAAATTAAAATTGAAAAATTAAAATTGAAAATTTTTGGAATCGCCTTCGGTGAACTTATTTTTTATTAATTTTCAATCTTCATTCTTCAATTGCATTGATTCTTTGCTTGTTGGTAATTAAAATGCAGGAATGAATACCATAAGGAAAATATCAACCAATAATGCTCCGGCGGCAATAGGGCCTTATTCGCAGGCGATTGTTGCGGGAGGGACAATTTACATATCCGGCCAGCTTGGCATAGAACCAAAAAGCGGCAAACTAACCGATGGCGGAATCGCCGGCGAAACAAAACAGGCACTTGAAAATATAAAGGCAGTTCTGTCGGCGGCAGAGAGCGATTTGACCAAAGTCGTTTCGACAACGGTTTATCTTGCTGATATGGAAGATTTCGTAAAGATGAATGAGGTTTATGCGCAATTTTTCAAAGAGCCATATCCTGCAAGAGCGACAGCCGCGGTCCAGCAATTGCCTAAACAAGCGAAAGTGGAAATTTCCGTTACCGCGTTAAAATAGGAGAATAATATGGAAAATAATCAGGAGTTAAATCCCGCTGAGATTCCTAATTCAAACATTAGTTCGCATGCAGGCGTTGGTCTTGCTGTGGCAAGTTTAGTTTTAGGACTGGTATCGCTGATGCTGTCTCTCTTTGTGATTGGAGCTTTGTTCGGCATTGCAGGCTTAGTGTTTGGCATTGTTCACCTTAGCAAGAGGATGCCTTTTTTCAAAGCTATGGCTGTTTGGGGCGTTGCACTTTCAGCGATAGGAAGTCTGGCGAGCATCGGTTTGGGTGTGTTTTATGGAATAAGTATTTATCGAACTGTTTCGGAAATGAAAAATTGGCAGGCAAAGTCGTATGGAGAATATATTGGTGCGCCTGCCCCTGATATTAAGCTGACTGACATTGAAGGTAAGGAGATCGTATTATCTCAACTAAAAGGAAAGCGTGTTGTTTTGGATTTTTGGGCGACGTGGTGCCCTCCCTGTAAAAAGGAGATCCCGCATTTAATAAGGCTGGCAAGCGAGGAAAAAAATAATCTTGTAATTATCGGGATAAGCTCTGAGGAAAAAAAGGTTCTAAAAGAATTTGTAAAAGAAAATGGAATGAATTATCCGGCTGTTTCAGAATCCAATCTGCCGATGCCCTTTGACCAGATTTCCTCTATCCCCACAACATTCTTTATTGACAGCAATGGTATAATTCAAAATGTCCTGGTGGGTTATAACGATTACGAAACACTAAAAACGAATGCGCTTGCGGAAAATTATAATGGCGAAAAAAAACCGGCAATCAAACAGCAGCGGTCAAATCTTACAGACAGCAAAATAAAATACACGCCGAAACTCCAGTGGACCTTGAACATTCCAGAAGCAGTTTCGATTTGTTCCGGTAACTGGGGCAATGACAGGAAAGAGAAAATCCTGGTCGCGGATCGTAATAGAAAACTCCATATTATTAGCGTAGAAGGCCAAATTCAAGGCAGTATAACAATACCTGATGCATTCGGGCAAATTGAAATAGGTAAGTACAAACAGAATAGTTATAGGCTTTTAGGTTATTCAAACTGGGGAAAGAAAGTAACCGTAGTCGATGCGGATGGAACGAAATTGTGGGAATACCCATCAACATTTGGCATTAATGGTGCGCATTGGGGAGATTTGGACGGGGATAACAGCGACGAAATGATTATTGGTATGAATGGGTCCGGCGGGCTGCATGCGGTCTCCTGTGATGGAACGAAAATGTGGAAGGTTTCTGCAATAGGTAATGTATGGAACCAGGCAGTTGTCGCAGGGCGCGACCCGAAACATACTCTTGTATTTGCAACCGAGGCTGGCGGAACAATAAAAGTTTACGATAGTAACGGGCAAAAAGTAAGGACTTTGCAGCCACTAGGGAAATACTATGCTCAAATGACGGCATCATTGATTGATGCCGACAATATTCAAGTGATTGCGATAGGAAGTGACGGGACTGTGGCTGCATTCGATACTATGGGGCAAATAGCGTGGACAACCAACGGCCCGAAACAGGGTTCATGGCGGGAAAGTAACTTTGCCTGTGGGGATATAGACGGGGACGGTCGAAAGGACTGGGGATTTCTTGAAGCAAATGGCGACCTGGTTATAGCAACGCCGGATGGAAGAAAACTCGCATCCCTGCCGGGGCAAAAAAATATTGATGGTTTTTCTATTTGTTCGGGGTCAAGCGGCGGCACATTAGTGACTATGAACAAAGAAAAGATTAGTTTATATTCTTTTAATAAATGAAGGATGCACCTGTGATTTCCCTAAGCCCCAAAATCATATAAAAGATATTTGAAGAATTTGATTTGCCGGCTTTGGCCGGCGAATAAGGAGAGCAAAAAATGGCAGAATTTGAAGCAATAGAACAAAGTCCGGGTTTTAAAGACAGGAAAACAAGACTCGTTGTATTCGGAGTTCTCCAAATAATCCTCGGCAGCATTTGCGCATTATTTATTCCTCTTATGATATTCGGGGCGATAGCTTCGCGTATCAAATCTCCGCATAATTCCAGCTTTCGGACAATGATTCCAGTCTTTTTGATATATTCTTTGGCCGCAATCTGGTTTATTTTTATGGGCATCGGCTCGATAAAGGCGAAACGATGGGCAAGAGCTCTTATATTGATTTCTTCCTGGTTCTGGCTTATCTGCGGGACGTTGGGATTTGTTTTTATGATGCGAATTATTCCAAATATGTTCAATAAAACGGGAGAAAACAGCCAGCAGGTTCCCGCGGCCGTGGAAACAGCAGTGATATGTGTAATGATAGCGTTTATGGCCGGGTTTTACATAATCATACCGGGATTGCTTGTTTTGTTCTATAGCGGCAGGAATGTGAAAGCAACAGTTGAATACAGAGACCCGCAGATTCGCTGGACCGACAAATGTCCTTTGCCTGTTCTGGCCATAAGTTTTATAAGTGCAGTATGGGCAATCTCAATGTTTTGGATGGCGATATATAATTGGGCCATTCCGTTCTTCGGCATTTTATTGAGCGGAATACCGGGAGCAATTATAACAGTGATTTTTATTTTGCTACTTGCATATACAGTTTACGGTACATACAAATTAGATATGAAAGCGTGGTGGTGCGCCTTACTGGTTTTTACCTGCTGGTTTTTGTCAGCAATTATTACGTTTTCGCAAGTGGATATGCTGACTTATTATCAAAAAATGGGTTATTCTCAGCAGCAGATTGAGTCGATGAAACAGTATGTAACGATGTTTGGGTCTAATATGAGTTTGTTTATGGGCTTTTGGGCCATTGTTGTCATAGCGTATCTTGTGTATATCCGAAGATACTTTACAAGTGCTTCTCATTAAAGCCGGAACGCGAATCATAAATAAAATCCAGTTATAATTATAACCACGGACTGGTCGAAAATATGGCTAAAGATGAGGCAGAAAACGTCCGCGACGCATCCGCCGAAGGCGGAACGGATAAGTTACTTAGCCGCTGCGGCAGCGATGCTGCCGCCTTTGCCGTGCTTTACGACATATATTACGAAAAAATATTCAGCTACTGCGTCAGCAGGGTTCAAATCAAACAAGTCGCAGAAGATTTTACCAGCGCAGCTTTTATAACCGCCGCTGAAAACGCCTACAAGTTTGGCGGCAGCAAAAGAGTAGAATTTGTTAACTGGCTTTACGCAATCGCCACCGCAAAGATAAACGCATACCTAAAAAAAAGACAAACCATTGAAAAACTTATAATGCCACAATCGCAGGATGGACAGCCCCAAACAACCACTTGGCCGATGCTGCACAGCGCTATTCTGAAACGGACGCTTAGAGAGCAAACGGTTCTTGTTCTTCGATTTTTTGAAAATCTTGCCATCGACAGAATCGCAGATATTACAGGTTTGAGGCCGAATAATATTCGACGTGAAATCGGCAAAGCAATTGAAAATTTAAGAATATGCGACACAGAAAAACAGTTTGCAGATATTGTAAAAGGGCTGCATATCGACAATACTCCGGATGAGAGACATAAGGAAAGGCTGCGGACAAGAATATTTGTCGCGTTCAATTCCGCAAAATTAAAAAAGTATCAGTCTCTGACATATTTCCTTGCCGGATTGATTATTCTAATAATGGCAGGTTTTGTTCTGTGGATTTTTTCAGGCGGGAAAAAACCGCCTTCGCTGCTGAAAATCATCAGGCCCCTGCCGACTGCGACAGAGGTAAATCCTGCACCGCAACCGGTAGAGAAGACCCGGCTTGAAAAAATTAAGCAGCTTGCCGAAGAAAAAAATGTCGCCGCCTTATTGGAAATCCTCAAAGGGGAAGATTTGCCTGCGAAACTGCTTGCCGCAAAGTTCCTGGCCGAGCTTACCGATACCAATGCCGCTGAAATATTGAAATATGCGGTCATCCCAAAAAAGGCGACTGCGCAAAAACCCGAACTGCAAAAAACATTGTTAATCGAGACCATCGATAAAAAAACAAAACAGCTGATTGCCGATGTTTCCATCCAGATAAAATTTAACGATGAAAAAGATGTTCATAAATTTCTTACCGATAGCAATGGACAATATCTGCTTGCCTTACCGGCTGAATCAATAAATCAATTGCAGATACGTGCCGATGCGAATGGATATGCTCCTATGAAAATGCAACAGCGTCCGGATTTGATTGTGCCGCAGAGCATTTTATTTGAAATGTCTCAAGGTTTAACGATTGGAGGTCTTGTCGTCGATGAGCAGCTCGGGGGCATTGAAAACGCGGATGTAAAGATTCGTATTGAGTCCGGCTTGAATCCGGGACTGCCTGTTTTTGATATGGATGAAATACTTAAGACTGATGCCAATGGTATATGGCGGTGCAGGAATTTCCCGCAGGATGCAGGGCAGGTCTCAATTATGATAACGCATCCGGATTATATTTCGCAGGACAGTTTTCAGCCAGTTGTTTTCGAGCAGCTTAAAAACTTATCATATCTTACAATTCTCGAAAAAGGAATTGTTGTTACAGGCAGGGTGCTTGATTGGGAAAATAAGCCGATGGAGGCGGTCGTCAGCAGAGGGACAAATTATGAAAGCCGGAATTCCACGGTTTGCGATGTGAACGGCGAATTCAGGTTTGGCAATATCCGGGCAGGAAAGGAAATTTTCACTGCACAATGCAGCGGCGCATCGCCTCAAATTCTTGAGATTGATATTGAACCGAATATGCCGCCTGTAATTTTTAATCTTCAGCCTGCTAAAACAATTCGTGCAAGGGTTGTCGATATTAACGGTATGCCGGAGAAGGATGTTTATGTAAAAGTTTCCGGATGGCAGGGATTTGAAACGCTTAATTTTGAAACGGCAACCGATGAAAACGGTTTCTTTCAATGGACTGATGCGCCGGCTGATGAAGTTCTATTTGATTTTTACAAACCCGGTTTTAAGCCAATCAGCAATTTTGGAATGAAAAGCAAAAACGATTATGTAATTACGCTCGAAACTCAATAAACAACCTTCTGGAAAAGCCGGAAATTTTTTTAAAAATAACACTCAATATCTCTATATAACGACTCCATAATGTCAATCAACGCAAAAAAACGTCCGGAAATATATTGTTTGAATAGACTTATTTGAGACATAAAAACAAGATTATTATTATCTTTTATTATCAGTTCAAAATCTTAATTATTGGGTTAAAAATGGGGCAAATTATCTTGACAATCTTACCTATTTTGCTAAAATTAACATTACATAGGAGATTTATTAAATATTTGTCTATGGAGGGGCAACTTCTGGGTTAGATTTTCCCAGAAGGAGGTTTTTCCGAAAGTTGTGATATGAAAAGGAAAGCAGCTACAAAAGACATTGTCTTTTTGCAGCTTGATTTTTGGCTACGATTTTTGCTGGCCGTTGCTGTCAGTCTGCCCAGCGGGCAGATAGCGTTAGCGCAACAGCAAAAGCTTAGGCAGCAAAGAACGGACTATTTCAAGCTTATTTCCACCATTGAATATACGGCAAAACGCGATAATGAAAGCAAAGAATACCGCCATCAGGCAGAGCCGTGGTTTATGGTTACTACCATACCCCAAAAAGGCGGACAGGCAAGCTATCACCTTATGACAACTGATTTCCGGTTTGAGGATTCAAATTTTCCACAAAAATACAAAGATGCCGGCGAAATAAACTACAACCTCGCTGATAAAAGAATAATGAACGGCGCCGATGCAGATTTGACACACGTCCAGCTGATGAACAATGAATGTATAAAAACTATCGGCGACAGAGTTCCAAATGAGGTCGGCAAAACGTGGACCTGCCGATTCAATCTTGGAATATTCAATCATTATTCGCTGCCGAATGAATTGAAATTTACCGTAACATCAATCAAGGTTCCGACAGCAAAGCTCGGCGACCTTGTCGCTGTCCGTGCAATATCAGACCCGTTCCTTGTAAAAGCTGCAGCTCAGACTGAAGGCTACGGATTTGTAAAATGCAGGATGGCTGCCGTTTATCTTTTTGACCCATATTCAGAAGAGACAGGTCAGGAAGACATTTATGTCAGCGCTATGGTCTTCCTAGCCTCTACAAAAATGGATGGAATGACCCAGCAGTATCGCTATGAATTTGGCACATATAAAACCGATGCAAGTGCCGTGTCAGTCGATATGAACGGACTCGACAAGAAATTAGAAGGCTTTGTCAGAGATATTCAGCTTACGCCGCGTCCTATAGAGGTCAATAATCCGTGCTGTCCGCCGCAATGGGTTCAGTCGGAAATTGGAAGCGTTGCACAGATTGCATCAACCTGTGCGGCCGTTGCCTGCGAACAAACAATTGTCAATCCAGTCTCAAACATCTATATGGCTGCCGCAAGAACGTATCAATTACAGCAGCAGAATGTGCTTGTGCCGATACCGTTCGAAAGAACCGTCTGCGAGGGTCTAAAAGAAGGCGTCATCGAAATTTCCCCGATGAATATTTGCGAAGGAAGAGAAATTCCGTTATGGCCGGCTGCCTTTATACCGCTGGCATTCATACATTGTGGTCACGGCGGCGGCCACGAAGTGGAAAAGAGTCCGTCAAGTCCTTAAAAGACAGATTTAATCCTTGTCTCATTTTTTGTATTTTTTATAAATTCCAAAGCCAAGAATTATCAGCAGTATTACTGCGCTGATATGCTGGTAAGGCGCTATAGACATTTTGTGAAAATGGCTGTGTATCTGATTTCCTAAATCGCTGAACATTGCATTAAGCAGCAGCCCCGAGGCCAGTGCGCAAAGGGCTATTGTAAGGAGATATATTACCGCCGTTCTGTGGCCGAGGATTTTCCAGATTATCGCAAGTCCTGCGGCATTAGTCGCGGGGCCTGTCATAAGAAAAACAAGGGCGGCGCCCGGCGAAAGACCTTTGGCGATAAGCGCTGCTGCTATCGGCACCGATGCCGTTGCACAGACATAAAGAGGAATACCCACCATCATCATTAAAATCATAGAGCCAATGCCGGTCCCGATTTTTTCAGAGAAAAAATTATCAGGCAAAATAACTGAAATAACCGCGGCAATAATCAAACCGGTCAGCATTGCTGTTCCGATATCGCGGGGCAGAACGACAAAAGCGTGTCTGAAACCAGTTACAAGTCTGCTTTTGTTTCCGGAGGAATCTTCTTCGCTCCGGTCTTCTGCGTTCGTAAAATCTCTGCGGTCAAACAAATCCACTGCTACGCCGCCGAGGACGCCTGTAATCAAAGCAATAATCGGTCGGGCAACCATAAAGACGGGGCCCAAAAGAGATAAAGTTACTAAAATGCTGTCAACGCCTGTTTGCGGTGTGCTTAAAAGAAAAGCTATCGTTGCACCTTTGCCAGCACCCTGCTTGTGAAGCGACATTGCAACCGGTATGACGCCGCAACTGCATAAAGGCAGCGGAACGCCAAAAAGGGAAGCCCAGAATACCGGCCAAATTCCTTTACCGCTCAAATGTTTCCGAATGAAACTGGTCGGTATAAGAATCTTTAATATTCCTGCAACGGCAAAGCCGAATAATAGATAGGGACTCATTTGCCCCACTGTTGTCCAGAAATCAACGGCAATAGACTTTAGAAACTCAGACATTTACGCCCTTATCATAGTTAAAAGCATTTTAAATTTTTCTTTTGCCTGCACAGCGTGAGGGATATTTGCGGGCATAATAATAATTTCGCCTGCCGAAGTCCTGATTTTTTTGCCGCCGATAATTAAACAAGCCGAACCTTCGACAACCTGAACAAGTGCATCGTAAGGCGCCTGATGTTCACTCAAGCCCTGACCTGAATCGAAAGCAAAAAGCGTTACTGTCCCGGCAGATTTATCAATTATCGTTTTGCTGACAATCGAATCCGGCGAATAATCGACAAGGCCGGCAAGATTAACCGCCTTTGCGACACAAGCTTTTAGAACAGTGCTTTTTTTGATTTTTTTCATTTCATATCCTTTTTTATCCGAGCATTTCAGCCATATCTTTTTCCGGTTCGCCAATCGGTTTTATATTATATTTTTCAACCAGAATTTTTAAAACATTGGGACTAACAAACGCCGGCAGAGAAGGTCCAAGCCTGATGTTCCGGACGCCCAAATAAAGCAGAGTAAGCAGAATCGCAACAGCCTTTTGTTCATACCAGGAAACCACAAACGACAGCGGCAAATCATTTACGCCGCATTTGAACGCTTCAGCTAAAGCCAGTGCAATTTTTATAGCTGAATAGCAGTCGTTGCACTGACCGGTATCAACTAATCTCGGAATACCGTTAATTGTTCCAAAATCATTATAGTTAAAGCGATATTTTCCGCAGGCGGCGGTAAGAATTACGCAATCTTTCGGCACGAGCTCCGCGATGCGGGTGAAGTAATTTCTTCCGGGTTTTGCGCCGTCACAGCCTCCGATAAAGAAGAACCGTTTGATTTTGCTGGCCTTTACTGCAGCAATTATTTTATCGGCGAGACCAAGCACGGCTGTGTAATGAAAACCTGTATTTAATGTCCCCATTTTGTTTTCCTTCAAAGAAGCGGATTTTAACGCTTTTTCAATTACCCTGCTGAAATCGCGGCCTTTAATATGTTCAACGCCCGCAACGCCTGCGATGCCGCAGGTGAACATTCTGTCTTTATAACTGTCCTTTGGAATCATAACGCAATTGGTTGTAACCAGAATCGCTCCTGAAAATTCGTCGAATTCCTTGCGCTGGTTCTGCCAGGCTGTGCCGTAATGGCCGACGAGGTGTTTGAATTTTCTCAATTCAGGATAGCCGTGGGCGGGCAGCATTTCGCCGTGAGTGTAAATATTTATACCTTTGCCTTCGGTTTGTTTTAACAATTCGTAAAGGTCGAGCAAATCGTGTCCTGTAACGACAATTCCAGGACCTGATTTTGTTCCGGCAAAAACCTGCGCCGGTCTGGGCGCGCCGAATTTTTCAACGTGAGCATTGTTCAGCATCTCCATCGTTTTAAAATTCATCTGTCCCGCCTTAAGCACAAGCTCGAAATACCTGGCCAAATCAAAATCGACGTTAGTCAGTGTTGAAAAAAGAGCCTCGTGCATAAAGCCATCGATTTCTTCATCGATTTTGCCCAGCTCTCTTGCGTGATAAGCATAAGCGGCTATGCCTTTGAGGCCGAAGACAAGCATATCCTGAAGGCTTTGAATATCGGGGTCTTTGCCGCAAACGCCAATTTTAGTGCAGCCCGTTCCGCCGGCTGTTTGCTCACATTGATAACAAAACATAATTTTTCCTTTCAAATTATTGGAATTCATCAAGCGTTATATTTTTAAAATATTCTTCGATATATCTTTGCAGGGCAATAAGTTTTTTCCTTGTTTTGCACCTTTGGCCGTTAGGACATTTTTTTGCCTGTGGAACACAGCGGTTCAGGCAAACATCACCCTGCACTGCAGAGACGACCTGATAAAGACTGAATTTTTCGGGTTTCCTGGCAAGCTCAAAGCCGCCGTTGGCGCCCATACTACTTTTGACTAATTTTGCCGAAGAGAGCTTCTGAAGCAGTTTACAGGCAAGTTCATAAGACACGTCGCAGGTTTCGGCAAGCCGTCTTGCGGAAATCGGCTGCTTTCCATAATTTTGAGTAAGCACAGCGGCAAGCCGCATAGCATAATCAGTATTTCGACGTATGACATCCATTTATTAAACCTTTAAAACCATGTTGTTTTCAATATAGGACTATTTTAGTCCTACTTGTAAAGTTTGTCAACACAATTTTTTAATTTTTTTCATATTTTTTAAAGTGGGTTATTTATCAAATCACAGGCAATCAGACACAAGTCAGCGATATCTTCCGGGGTTTGCCGGTAGGATATGATATTTCCTATGGTTTGTGTTTCAGTTTGCTTTTGTCTTTCATTAGCAGGAGCAATCAGGACATACCGGCCTGGCTGCAAACGGACGCTGAAAGCCGCTGAGTCGAAGGTGAATTCGTGTTTTTTTTCGCCGGATAGTATTTTTCCGGATTCCTGACCTGTTATTTTATAAACAGGCATTACATCAAGTCTGCACGCCTGCCGCAAACCTATTAAGGAACTGACTTTTAAACGCAAGACCATTTGACCGGCGTCAAAACCAATTCCTGATGTCGAATCGTTTGAATGATAAATAATTGAAACCGGCTTGGCTGTCTCGGTTATAACAACATCATCACTCAAATTTTCAGTAATCAAAAGATTAATGTGTTTTTTTGTTTTAGGCTCTGCTTCTGCAATAAGCGGGCCTATTTTTTGCCAGCTTTTTCTATCGCCGCCGCAGCCGGTAAGACCATTTGCCGTGAAGGAAACCAAATCATTATATTTTACAGGCACTGTATTGGTTTGTTCAATTTGGTCTTGAATCTGAGCCAGCTTATCGGTTTTAATGCGGAACAGATATATATGCAGACCGACAGTCATATTTTTATTTCCCGCCGGCTGCTGCTTGTTAATCAGTTCTGATGCTTTAATGTCCTCCCAGGGCATTTTTGCAGACCCCTGACAACCCGTAATAAATGGGATGAGAAAAAGAATGGTTAGAAAGTAAAAAGGTCTTGTCATAAAATTGATGGTAATTTAAGGAAAGCTCAATGTCAATGTCGGAGTTTGTTTGTTAAATTTCAAACTGAGGCCGGGAGCAGAATTGAAAAGCGATATGTTTTTTAGCTGTCTTTTGCTGCGGCAGCGAATCGACAATCCTTATTACACGTGCGTAAGCCGATACTTTGCCGCCAAACCGGTTGGCAGTATCAGCATCAGGGACATCAAGTTCGATGGTAAAAAGGTCGCCGGTATCTGTTGCAAAATCCTGACCACTCCCTTCGGCAAGAACAGGACAGGCTTCAACCAGAAGTCCATCAGGGCATATATCAACAGTATTACCTTTCAAAGTGCGGTCGGATAATGAACCGACTTTTCGACAAAACGCCCCTACCTTTACAGGCAGGCGTTTGTGTTTTCTCCTATCAGATGCTCCTTCTAATGCTTCCATGCATATCCCTAAATCAGAATGAGCTAATAATTGCTATTTTTACGTTAATTTCACTTTTATAGGACTGTCGCAAAAAATATACCAAAATAACAATTTTAAAATCAATCTATTTTAACATACTTAAGTCTTTAAAAAAACATAGGTTATGGTATTTTTGTTGCAAATTTTAAACTTGGTAAATTGGTAAATTGGTAAATATAGTTTAAAAACAACACCAAATGGGTATGTTAGAGGCATAATTAAGACAATTTTGTTGATTTTTTGCAACATTCCGGTTGACAATCCTAACAACGGCTTTCTATAATTATATTTATGCCTGATATTGAGAAACAAATCTCGATAAAAAAAGAAATTAATAATGTTAAAGAGGGCAATTTCGCCAGTTCGATTTTGTATTCGCTGCCGATAGGTGTTGTTGTATTTGATAAAGAGCTTAATGTCATAAATGCGAATTCTTATGCATCCAATTTTATGGATATAAAGCAAAACGCTGAAGCGACGCTCGCAGTCGGGACAAATGAAAAAATCTGGGGGAATTGGCGTAAAATACTTCTTGATGTAGTAGAAAACGGCAGGAAATTCCGTTTTGATAACGTAAACTACCGCACTTCGGAAAGTCAGGCGTTTTTGCAGTTTACGCTTGTGCCGCTGATAGCTGCAAATGGTTCCATACAGGGCGGCATTATTATGCTGGAGAATGTTACTGAGAGGGAAAATATCAAAAAGCAGTTTGCCAACAGCGAAAAATTTGCTGCGATGGGAAAACTGGCAAGCAAAGTGGCGCACGAACTGAATAACCCGATAGACGGCATAATGCGTTACGTCAATCTGGCAAAGAGGGCCATCAGTGAAAAAGGTCTGCCAAAACCTGTTGAATATCTTGAGCACGCAACAGAAGGTCTGAAAAGAATGGTGCAGATTATCACTGAACTGCTTGAATTTTCGCGCAGCAGGTATTCGACTCTTGAAGATACGCCTTTGGACAAAATCCTCGACGATGCGATTAAATTTATCGAACCCGCCGCAAGAACGGCAGAGGTGAAAATCGAAAAACAATATCAATCGGCTTTGCCCAAAACAAAATCCAGCAATATTTTTCACGTGTTCTGCAACCTGCTCAAAAACGCTATTGAGGCAATGCCTGATGGCGGCAGGGTAACGGTTAGCTGTGATATTTCAGATAATAACGTCGCGGTAATAAAATTCAGGGATACGGGTATGGGTTTTGAGCCTGCAAACAGCGAAGCGATTTTTGAGCCTTTCTTTACGACAAAAACGGGCAGCAGGGGCACAGGCCTGGGCCTTGCCATTTGCAGAGATATTGTTGAAAAATACGGCGGAAAGATTACCGCTCAAAACGCACCGGACATCGGAAGCATTTTTACAGTCTATTTACCATTGAGTAAATAAAATATGAAACAAAACAGTATTTTAATAGTCGATGATGACAGGATAATACTCGATTCTCTATGTGAGTTTTTAAAACTCGAAGGTTACAATACGGTTGGAGCCGAATCTTACAAGCAGGCGGCCAAACACATACAAAGACAAAATTTTTCGCTTGTTATCACCGATGTTAATCTGCCGGACGGCAGCGGCTTTGAGCTGCTCAATTTTCTTAAAAAAAATCACCCGCAAACTGTGGTAATAATCATCACCGGCTATGGAACAATTGAAAGCGCCGTTGAAGCTATTAAAATGGGGGCTTACGATTATCTTACAAAACCTATTGTCGATGATGAGCTTCGGCTGACGATTGAAAGAGCGTTAAAGCAGCAGTCGCTTATCAGTGAAAATGAGAACCTTAAAAGTCAGCTCGAACACAAGTTCAGCCTCGATAATATTATCAGCCAGGATTACAAAATGGCGAAAATCTTCGACCTTGTAGAAGCCGTCGCAGACAGCAGAAGTAATATCCTTATGACAGGCCCCAGCGGCACAGGCAAAACAATGCTCGCAAGGGCGATTCATTATCATTCCAGCCGCAAAGACAAACCTTTTGTGGAAGTAAGCTGTGGCGCTTTGCCGGAAACGCTGCTTGAAAGCGAATTATTCGGACACGTAAAAGGCTCTTTTACCGGAGCCATCAATGACAAACAGGGGAAATTCCTTGCTGCTGACGGCGGCACGATTTTTCTCGATGAAATATGCAGCGCTTCAGCGGCACTGCAAGTAAAATTTCTGCGCGTCATCCAGGAAAGACAGTTTGAACCTGTTGGAAGCAATAAAACTATAACTGTTGATACCCGCGTGATTGTTGCATCAAACAAAAATATGCCTGAAGAGGTAAAACAGGGCAGATTTAGGGAAGATTTGTATTACCGGCTTAATGTAATAACAATAGACCTGCCTGCTCTTAGTGAAAGGCCGGGCGATATCGCGCTTTTGGCCCAGCATTTTATGAAAAATTTCTGCGTTACGCACAATCGCGCTAAACTGGGAATTACCGGCCGTGCTTTGGATGCCCTGCAGAGATATAATTGGCCGGGCAATGTGCGCGAGCTTGAGAATGTTATGGAAAGAGCCGTCCTTCTGAGCAAGACCGATTATATTACATTAGAAGATATACCCGCCAATATAACTTCTTATTCAGCCCCGCCCGCAGAAGAAAATTTTAAAGACATAAGTCTTAAAAGCGCGATTGGCGAGCCGGAAAAAAAGATTATCAGGATGGCGCTTGAGGAGAACAACTGGAACAGGCAGCTTACAGCCAAAGCATTGAAAATCAACAGAACGACTCTTTATAAGAAGATGAAAAAATACGGCCTTGAAGACGAAGCCCAGAGGCTGGGGATAAGATAATAAGTTAAAAGTCAAAAGTGAATAGTGAAAAGTGTAATTATGAAAGAGTCGATACTAAAAGATAAAAGTTATAAGTTTGCAATTCGGATTGTAAAATTATCGCAGTATTTGCAGTCCAAGAAAAAAGAGTTTGTATTGAGCAGACAAATTCTGCGAAGCGGAACAGCAATAGGCGCTCTAATCAGAGAGGCTGAATTTGGACAAAGCAAAGCGGACTTTGCAAATAAAATGAGTATTGCCCTAAAAGAGACAAACGAAACCGATTACTGGCTATCATTATTGAAAGATACGGAATTTATCAATAGTAAACTATTTGAAAGTATGCAGGCAGCTTGTAAAGAACTAATTGCAATGTTAGTGTCAACTGTTAAAACGAGCAAAAAGTAAATAAAAACTATTCACTATTCACTTTTAGTTTTTCACTTTTAACTATAGCAGGTTTTGTTTTACATATTTGACAGCATTATCGAAGATTGTTCTGCCGTCGGCGCGTGATTTGTCTTTCAATCTTGTCCAGTGCGGATGCTGAGTAAATCTTATAAATCTTTCTGGATGAGGCATAAGTCCCAGGACTCTGCCGGTCAAATCGCAAAGACCTGCGATTGAATCGGTAGAGCCGTTGGGATTTATCGGAAACGGGCCTGTATTGCCGTTTTCGTCAACATATCTGAATGCAATACGATCGTCTTTTTTGAGTTTTTCCAGAATGCTGTTATTTTCAAAGACGATTTTCCCTTCGCCGTGGGCTACAGGCAGATAAATTCTCCTGTCAGGGTCGATGAAGATACATTTTTTACTCGAAGGCTCAAGGTAAACCCATCTGTCCTCATATCTGCCGCTGTTGTTGGTGGTGATTGTTAGCTGTTGTTTGCCTTTCGGCTCAATTTTACTTAGAATGCCGGTTTTAATCAGGACCTGAAAACCATTGCAGATACCCAGGACGATTTTGCCCGATTCAATAAAAGATTTAAGCCTGTCGGACAAATGATGAATAATCTGATTAGCCAGAATTTTACCCGCAGCGACATCATCGCCGTAACTAAATCCGCCCGGAATAACGAGAATATGAAAATTCTCAAGCATTTGCGGATTTTCAATAATTTTATTTATATGGATTCTCTCTGCCGCTGCCCCTGAAAGTTCAAGGGCGTATTGAGTTTCCATATCACAGTTGATTCCTGCCGCTCTTAAAACTATCGCTCTTATCTGTGCCATTTATTTATCACCATTTTAACGGTTTTTGCCAGGCGTTTTTCAAATCATCAATATCAGCATTTACGACTGTCCTGTCTAAACTGTCTTTTATAACCAGTTTCCTATCTTCGATTACTTTCCCAATCTGGCCGAACGGCAGGCCGAGCATAAGTTTGGCAAAATCGTTGAAATTTTCCGGCTTGACTTCGACGATATATCGGCTGCACGATTCACTGAAGAGCTGCGAAACTACACTTGTGCAATCGGATGGTTTAGGTATTCCCTTAAGGTCGGCAAATATTCCCAGTCCGCCCGCGAAAGCCATTTCCGCAAGCGCAAGCACCAACCCGCCTTCGCTGCAATCGTGGCAGCTTTCAAGAAGACCCGAATCAATCGCTTTATAAATTTTTTCAGCGATTAATTTTGCAGTTCGCAAATCGGTCTTCGGCACATTTGCGCCGAGTAAATTTTTAATTTTATAGTAATGCGAGCCGCCAAGCTCATTTTTTGTAAGGCCGATTATGAAAAGTAAGTTGCCCGCGGATTTCAAATCCATCGTTACGCATTTTTGAACGTTATCAACGATGCCTATAGCGCTTATCAGCAGCGTTGCGGGTATCGCTATTTCCGTGCCGTCATCGCGGATAAAATTGTTGTTCAGCGAATCCTTGCCGGAGATAAACGGCGTGCCGAAAGCAACTGCGCCGTCGAAACAGGCTTGAGCCGCCCTAACTAATGAGCCTAAATTTTGCTCTTTTTTGCAATCCGCCCAGCAGAAATTATCCAATAGCGCAATTCTGTCCGGCCTTGCCCCGACACAGATAACGTTTCTTATCGCTTCGTCAATACCGGCCAGCGCCATCCAGTAGGGGTCAATATCTCCGTAGAAAGGATTTATGCCGCAGCCGATAGCGATACCTTTATCGCTGTCGAACTTCGGCTTGACAACAGCAGCGTCATTTGGCCCATCATTTGTAATTCCGCCGAGCGGTTTTATAACAGAACTGCTTTGAACTTCGTGGTCGTATTGCCGGACGACCCATTCTTTGCTTGCGACATTATACGAAGAAAGAATTTTTAATAGCTCGTCATTGTAATTTTCTTTCGATTCAATGACAGGTTCTGCGGGACTTTTTGAATGCCAGCTTGCCTTTCTCGAATATTTTGGCAAACCATCGTGCAGAAATTTCATGTCGAGCTGGCCGACCTGCTGGCCCTGATATTTCAGGGTAAGTTTTTTATCTTCCGTAAATGTGCCGATAACGGTCGCCTCGACGTTTTCATCCGCGAAAATTTTGCTTATGCGCTCAAGGTTTTCCGGCTTGACCGCGATAACCATTCTCTCCTGTGCTTCGCTAATCCATATTTCAGTGTAGGAAAGACCCGCGTATTTGAGCGGGACTTTTTCAAGGTTCACTTCCGCGCCTAAATCGGCTCCCATTTCGCCGACAGCACTGCTCAGCCCCCCTGCTCCGCAGTCTGTAATAGCGTCATAAAGCCCCTGCTCTCTTGCCTGCAATATCGTATCGAGCATTTTCTTCTCGGTAATAGCGTTTCCAATCTGAACGGCGTGCGAAAAAACAGTTTCGTGCTCGTGCGTCATAGCGCCGCTTGAAAAAGTCGCGCCGTGAATACCGTCTCTGCCGGTTTTGCCGCCGACGACCATAACAAGGTCGCCCGATTGCGCCTTGCCGAAGCATTTATCTTTCGGCATTATGCCGATATTGCCGCAGAAGACCAGCGGATTGCCCAGGAATCGCTCGTCAAAGAATATCGCTCCGTTGACGGTTGGTATTCCCATCCTGTTGCCGTAGTCCCGCACGCCTGCGACGACGCCTTTCATTATTCTTTTGGGATGCAAGATGCCCCTTGGAATTTCATCGAAACTTTTGTCAGGCGGGGCAAAGCAGAAAATATCCGTATTTGCAATCGGCCTTGAGCCCAGTCCTGTGCCCATAGGGTCTCGAATAACGCCGCCGATGCCCGTTGCCGCTCCGCCGTATGGGTCGAGAGCCGAAGGATGATTATGAGTTTCTACCTTGAAACAGACAGCGTCGGCATCGTCGAATTCTATAACGCCGGCGTTGTCTTTGAAGACGCTTATGCACCAGGGCTTGTTAAGCTGCTGTGTAGCTTTGAAAACTGTGTCTTTTATCAGATTGTCGAAATGAATTTTTTGGCCGTCAAAATCAAATTCGACGCTGCTTCTGAAAGTTTTATGAACGCAGTGTTCGCTCCACGTCTGAGCAAGTGATTCAAGTTCAACATCAGTCGGCTCCCTGCCGAGACTTTTGTAATAATTCTGAATGGTTTTCATCTCGATGATATTGAGAAACAAATCCATTTTTTTGCTTAATTCAAGAAGCTGCTGCTCATTTAGAGTTGTAATTTCGACTGTTTTAATTTTTAGTTTATATGGAGCGATATGGGGACTTGGCGGCTCAGCCTCTGCGCCGGAGATTGCGACTTCGATGCAGTCGTTTGAAAGTCTGCGAACGATTTTTTTGAGCTGCTTGTCTGAAATTTCGCCGAACAGGATATATTTTCTTGCTGTTCTGACAGTCTGGCAGGCCTGTCCCATATCGCCGATAGCCGTCATAACCGACTCGGCAACAGGGTCTGTTACGCCGCTTTTGAGATGGATTTCCACGATAGTTGCTCTCGCAAGTCCTGCCGGCGCCGCGCTTCTGCCGATATGGAAATTTTCACAAACAGGGTCTGTAAGTAATTCGCCGGCAATTCTCTTTGCAATATTTTCCTCGAAGTCTCCTTCGATTAAAAAGACCCTTGCCGACTGAACTTCCTGAACGGTATCGATGCCAAGCTCTTTTATATCTGCCAGAACCGCATTGCCGCTGACGTCGTCGCTGCCGGGCCGGTTGAAAACCTCGAAACGCCATTGTTTCATTGAATTTCCTTAGTCGAAACTTTGTATTCCATTAGTCTTGCCCGTTTTTCACGGGCAGTTTCAAGCAGTTTTTCAATTTTGTTTCTGCTTTTATGTTTTACTTCTTTTTTTAATTTAAGCAGTTGTTTAATTGTTTTATCAATACCCTTACAGATGTTTTCGGAATTTGTATAAAAAATATCCGCCCAGATATTCGCAGGTCCCGAAGCGATTCTTGTCGTATCAATAAACCCTTTGCCGCAGAATTTCAGCCGGCTCAAATCCGATGCGTTCAGCAGCGAAGCCGCCAAAGCGTGCGGCAGATGACTGACATCGCCAAGAATCTTATCGTGCTGCTGCGGAGTCATTATGCTAATCCTGCATCCAATCAGAGTCCAGAACTTTTTTAATGTCCGTACAGCGGATAAATCTGTAGTTTCGTCTTTCGTTAAAATGCAGGCTGCCGTTTCGAACAAATCGTCTCTTCCGAATTCCACCCCTCTTTGCTCCGAGCCTGCGATTGGATGAGAGCCGACATACTTTACATATTTTGGAAGATTTTGTTTCGCCCATTTGTGGGCTAATAATTTTGTCGAGCCGACATCGGTAACTATGCACCCCTTTTTCAGCGCAGGCGCTATTGTTTTGAAAATATCTGCAAAGGTGCATATCGGTGTTGCGAGAATTACGATGTCCGCCTCGGCAACGCTTTCGAGCATATCGTCATAAATAATGTTAGCTACGCCAAGCCGTCTCGCACGCCGGCGGGTTGATGCGCGATGGCTGTAGCCGGCTGTTTTTATGCCCATCCCGCAGCGGTTTATTGCCAAAGTGATAGAAGAGCCTAATAATCCAAGACCTATAACGGTAATTTGCCGTAACTTCTTCAATATAAAAGCCTTATACAAAAATAATTATTTCTGCCCTGTTTCTAAAAAGTATCGTCAAATATCCTTAATGTCAATTTTTTTCTTTCTTTAAAGGCTCAAAAATGGTATTATGTCGCCCTACTAAAACGTTTCAAATCATAAATTGACGACAAAAACAAGCGACTTTATTTAATGGCGAATACGAGAACAAAAAATAACGGCGATTATCTGGCCTTTGAAGAAACGATTGTGGACATCGACCGCCAGACATCGGAGCTTACGAAATTAAGCTCGGTAAAGGGCATTGATTATTCCGCTGAAATCCGCAAGCTTCAGCAGGAACAGGTTGCCCATTTTAAACGCATTTACTCTAATCTTTCTGCCTGGCAGACTACTCTGGTCGCAAGGCATCCAAAAAGGCCTTTGCTTAGCGATTATTTGAATCTGATGGTAAAGGATTTCCGCGAACTTCATGGCGACCGCTGTTTCGGCGATGACCACGCAATAGTTTGCGGCACAGGCCATATTGGCAGGGAAAAAGTTCTGGTCATCGGCCAGAACAAAGGCCGCGATACGAAAGAGAAAATAAGATGCAATTTCGGCTGTGCCAACCCTGAAGGTTATCGAAAAGCACTTGCTAAAATGAAATTTGCCGAGAAATTCAATATCCCCGTCGTAACTCTCATTGACACTCCCGGCGCTTATCCGGGTATCGGCGCAGAGGAAAGAGGCCAGGCTCAGGCGATAGCTGTTAATCTGATGGAAATGTCGCGTCTGCGAACGCCGATTATATGTATCGTTATAGGCGAAGGCGGCTCAGGCGGCGCTTTGGGTATAGGCGTCGGCGACAGACTTGCAATTCTTGAATACGCTTATTATTCCGTAATTTCGCCGGAAGGCTGTGCTGCGATTCTCTGGCGTGATGGCACAAAGGCGCAGGAAGCTGCAGAGGCATTGAAACTCACAAGCAGGGAGCTTCACAGGTTAGGAATCGCTGACGCCATAATCGCAGAACCATTGGGAGGAGCGCACAGAAACATTCACGATACGGTTTATAATGTTGAGCAGTATATTGTCAGAACATTGCGCGAATTAAAGAGGGTTCCCCTCGATATTCTGCTCGACAGCAGGTATAAAAAACTGCGGACAATTGGCGATACCGCAACAAGGATGGATATCGCCGAGGTTTCAGAGTTGCCGGTTATCGAAGCCGCCGAAAAATTCATCAAGGCCGGCAAAATTAAACAAATCACTCCCCTTGAAGCAAAAGTTTAACATCAGGCGTTTACCCCGTGAGATAAATAGTTTACCCCGTGAAATGCTTTAGCTATTTCACTGAGGCAACTATCTCATCAGAGCCTTTTTTTGCATTACTTCTTATTGCTTAGTGGCTATTTTGACGCCAAAACAGCTTTTGAGGCGATAAAACGGCCATGAAAGGGCTTAAAATCTTGCAATTTGGAGATGATTTTGGTATTATAATGAACTTAAGGGGCCTGCTTTCGTATCAGGACTTCGAATGCCAAGAGTCTTAAATAAATTTCTACGAACGGAATCGATGCATATAAATATCCGCCTTTTAATTGTATTTTCCACGGCATTATCACTGCTCGCCGAGACCATCAAGGCAGATAATTATATAATTGTTTACAGGAATCATACACAAAAGCAAAATATGCTTACCCGCCGGCCGGCATTTACGGTATCGCGCAGCTTCAATATTATTCCTGCTATAGCCGCAAAGCTCGATGCCAACCAGGTCAAAGAACTTCGGAAAAATCCCGATGTCGCGTATATCGAGCCGGACTACAAAATTTACGCACTGGGGAGCCCCGATGCTGTCGGGGCCGATTCATCATCAGGCATTAACGCCCTGTCTTCTTCCCAGACCATTCCTTACGGCATCACTATGGTGAACGCCCCGCTGGTTTGGCCGCGAACTAAAGGCGCCGGTGTCCGGGTCGCTGTCCTCGATACCGGTATAAGTATGTATCATCCCGACAGGGGCAATGTGGTTGCCTCGGTGAGTTTCGCGACTGACCAAAACGGTGTAACAATACCCGTGGAGGATTTTCACGGCCACGGCACGCATACTTCCGGCACTGTCGCGGCAGCAGATAACAATATCGGCGTTGTCGGCGTCGCTCCGCAGGCCGATTTGCTCATCGCCAAGGTAATGGACAACACGGGCACAGGTCAAACAAGCTGGCTGATTTCCGGCATCGAATGGGCCGTCAATAATAACGCTAAAGTAATCAGTATGAGCCTGGGCGACTACGACTACTCAGCGGCTTTAGACACTGCCTGCAGAAACGCATTTGCAGCCGGCGTCCTAATTGTCGCGGCAGCGGGAAACGAGAACTCGAGCTCGCCTTTATACCCGGCCGCTCTGCCTTCGGTAATTTCCGTCGCGGCAGTGGACCAGAACAAAAACAGGGCGAGTTTCTCAAATTACGGTTCGACTATCGACCTTGCCGCCCCCGGCGTATCTGTTTATTCGACAGTTCCTGTCAGCACTGATACAAGTGCCACCGCCGAAGCGGATTGGAGCAGCGTAATTCATCTGGCAAATTTAGTAATCGGCACCGCCCCCGGCTCAGTCAGCGGCACAATCTGCAATTGTGGCCTCGCTACGGGCTCCGACCCGCAGGATACCTGCCCGAACAGTGTCGCTGGAAACATCGCCCATATCCGCAGAGGCACTATCACTTTTGCCGCGAAAGTGGCACACGCCCAATCCAAAGGCGCTATCGGCGTTATCATCTCGAACAATGTTTCCGGCAATTTCAACGGCACATTAAGTGACGGAAGTCCTCTTGTCGTTGTATCGATTTCGCAGGCTGATGGCGATGAGCTTCAGATACTCGCTCAGTCCGGCATTACCGGCACGGCTTCAGTCACTTCGAATCCGTATACCTATTACAGCGGCACCTCGATGGCCACCCCTCACGTCGCAGGCGTAGCGGCTCTTGTTTTCGCCGCAGCCAATTCCAATATCACCCCTGCAGAGGTTTCTAATATTTTATTCGATACTGCACAGGACCTTGGCACGTCCGGCAGAGACGACTATTTCGGCTATGGCCTGGTTGACGCTTATGCGGCTCTTCAGTTGGAGAGAATGGATCTCCTGGCGATATTCGCAAGTCAATGGCTCCAGACCTGCTCGGCGTCATCGTGGTGCGAGGGAATGGACAGTAACCACAGCGGCAGAGTTGATTTCTTGGATTTCGCGGCTTTCGCTCAGAACTGGTAAGAACTCCGCAATTTTTATTTTTTATCTTTTCACTTTTCGTTATTCACTATTCACTTTTAACTATTCACTTATCCCTATTTTCCCAGCAGCTCCAGCGCCTTGGGCACCGTATCTGTGGGGCTGACAGCATACCAGGCTCCGATGATTTTCCCTTTCTCATCTATCAGGAATGACGAGCGGGTTATACCGAATATCGATTTCCCCCAGACGCCATAAGCCTGGGCCGTCTTATGGTCCGGGTCGCTGAGAAGTCGAAAGCCTAAATTGTGGTGTTCATCAAATTTTTTCTGGACATCCGGCTTATCAGGGCTAATGCCCAGCGCGACGATGCCTGCTTTTTTGAGCGGCTCGGCGGAATCCCGCACACTGCACGCCTGCGCGGTGCATCCGGGCGTCTCGGCCTTGGGATAAAAATAAACGAGCACCTTCTTGCCCGCGAAATCAGACAGCTTGACCGTTTTTGAGTTTTGATCTAATATTTCAAAACCCGGCACCGTATCTCCAATTTTTAATTTTACCATTTTTTCTCCTTCCGGAGTGTTGGTATCTTTTTCTTGCTTTTGGCAGGCTGAAAACAGCAGCAAAGCGATAAGGACTGCTGCCCGACTAAAAATCGCCGCCAAGGCCCGGCTTTTTGACCTTACGCCATCTTCCGATTTGAATTCTTTATTATTCATCGTTTGCTCCTTTTATATTTAATCTTTGCCCCGCCTGTCGCGTCGTAGCTCTTAGCGAAGACGGATTGCTCCGCTTTAAAACTTTTTTATTTAAAAAATCCAAAACGGTTTGCTGCCATAATATAGACCAACGCAAGTACAAAAAATGTGGTAAATCCGGCAAGAATCGCCTTGTTCGGGCCAATCCTCGGCGAAAGATATGCGACTGCAAGCATATATGGTACCCATGATACGAGTGTACCGACTAAAACAAATTTAGCATGCTGGCCGACCGCTATACCGCCTTTAGCCTGACCTATAAAAAAATATGCTACAAGGGTAAACACCGGTATAAGGGTAGCGAACTCGGAAAGCGTCCTTTGGCCGTTTTCTTCAAGTACCACGATAATGGTGGTAACCAATCCGCCAGTGATAAAATAAATAATGAGGTTAGAAATATTCATAATGACCTTACTCCTTTGTCTGGGCCACTGTTAAATGAAATTAATTAGAACCGTCCCTTTTTTCTTTTCCATAGCAATTATCTTTTCTGCCAATATTTTTCAAAAGCTTTGATTTCAATCCTTTATTATCCATCGTTTGCTCCTTTATTCCATCTGCACTGTATCGAATGAGGTAATATTTATTTTTACTTCATCAGACCTGTAATTATTAGGTTCTTCTTGCGCCAGTATCCTTTGATTGCCGAGGGCTATTTCCTGATTCGGTTCGAAAATTTTGATTTCGTACGCCCAGTCGTTTTTACAATCAATCAATTTGCCTTGTTTATAGTATTCATAATTGAGTTTCAGGTTGTTTATGAATTTATCAGAATTATTCTTAAGCACAAAAACCACTTTTTCATTTGTTGGCGAATCTGTTTTGACAAATTTAATATCGGAGATATTTATTTTCTGTTTCGTGGCCAAATAAACCTTGTCCTTGTCATCTTTTTGAGGATTATTTGATCTGAATCCCTCTGAGAATCCCTCTCGAATTTGCGTCGCGATTTCCTGCGCGAATTTTTGAATAGCCTTGTTTTTCTCGGCATCTGAACCGCCGTCTTCGATTATGGCGTTCAGTTCTGTATATGCGCCTCTGATTTCACTGGCCAATTTAGGCTTTGTTGTCGCTCTCAAAATAAATAAAGCGGCAATTGCGATAATAGTAATTACGATAGGACTGTTAATTATTTTCCACATAACCCTTTTCTCCTATAATTCTTCATTCAGATTTTTTATCTTTTATATTTTGTTTTTGATTTATCTTATCAATAATCCCCGGCAGTTCCGCCAACTTTTCTATTTTTATAACATTTTGCGGTATATCTTTATTTATATTCGTATACGCTCTTTTCATTACCACTGGCATTTGTGCCGCTGTTGCTCCTGCGATATCCAAATCTAATCTATCGCCGACAAAAAGCACATTCTCAGGCTCGCAGCTCATTTTTTTCGCGGCCTCGACGAAGATTCTTCTGTCCGGCTTGCGGAACCTATACTGATACGAATAAACCCTGACCGTTAAAAAGTCTAATATCCCGAATTGTGCCAGATGTCTTTCCAGTGTAACAGCGTTTACAAAGGTATTTGAAAGTATCCCAAGTTTTATTCCCATTTGTTTTAATTTTTCTAAGGTTTGTTTTATATCTGGTTCGGCTTGAGCTATTTTGCTTAGAGGTTCATACCAGCGCCAGCCGAATTCTTCCCATTGTTGCGGCGACAATTTGGCGCCTTTTTTTTGTTCCATTTTTTTTAACAGTGCCAGCGAATCGAAATCTTTACCTGTTAGGTAAGACCAGACACGGAAGAGACGAATCATCCACAGGTGTTTAAACAAAAAGACAGGCAGTGTCCCGACAGGTTGGTTAAGTTTCGCCAGGAAATTATGCGCCAATTTCCCTCCCTCTTTAAAAAGAGCGATTGTCTCGACTTTCCCGAAATTCAGGAGTGTTTCGCCTATATCGAACAGGACTGCCTGGATTTTCTTTTCAGCCAATTTTTCCTCACCGTCAAAATAAAAAACTGGCCGAGGCGGGAGTCGAACCCGCACGCCCTATTCGGACCCGAGATTTTAAATCTCGTGCGTCTGCCATTCCGCCACTCGGCCAAGCCTCGCCGGCTCTGCCGGCGGGCATAATTGTGCGATACCAAAGGTCAAAAACGATATATTGCGCACAATTATCGCCGAGCGGGGAATGATTGTCAACATAGGATTGCGACAATCGCCGATGGGGTTTAGGCTTTTTTGGTATGCTGACGGGAAGAAGCTATCTGCTTCCAGTCGCTTTGCGATAAAAATTCGGCCAGCCGGCCAAAACGGGCCTTAAGCTCCTCAAACAACGGATTATATTTGGATTTGTCCAAATCCCTCGCAGCGTTTTCAAGCTGGCGAGCAAGGTCAGATATCGCCACAGCGCCTATTGTGCCGGATGCGCCCTTTATAGAATGGGCATAAAATTTTACTTCCCTGTCGTCGTTTTCGGCAACGGCCTTTTCCAGCATTTTCATTCTCTCCTCGTTGTCCTTGACGAAAATAGGTATAATCTCGCCAATCAACTCCTCATTGCCAATCCTTTCAACAAGAAGCTGCCAGTCTATTTCTATTTCGCCTGTGCCGGGCGGAACAGGAACTTTTTGGACCATTCCTTTTTGAGGTTCAAAGCCGGCAGTTTTCGCAGCAGGTATGATATTTTCAACAGGCAAATATTTTGCAAGGATGTCAACAAGTTTCTTTTTGTCTATCGGCTTTGAAATATAATCGGAGCAGCCGGCCGCGAGACATTTTTCATCATCGCCCTTCATCGCACAGGCAGTCTGAGCGATAATCGGCAATATGACGCCTTTTTTGCGTAACTGCTGAGTCGCATCGTAGCCATTCATCTCAGGCATCTGTATATCCATAAGAATAACGTCGAATTTTTCCGTCATAGCTTTCTGCACGGCCTGCTGGCCGTTTTCGACAATGACCGCTTCAAGGCCGAGCTTTTTTAGCAAAAGCGATATAAGAATCTGATTTGTAGGCGTATCCTCCGCAACCAGAACCCTGCCGGCAAACCGGACTTTGTCTGCCGAGACGGATACAGGTCGATTTGCGATATTTATAGAATTGCTTCGAGCCGTTTGAGCCGGCGGAATACTGAACGGCAAAAGAAGCGTAAAGACAGAACCTCTGTCCGCTGTGCTGGCTGCGGTTACAGAGCCGCCGAGAATCTCGGAAAGATGACGTGCAATCGCAAGCCTCAGTCCGTTGCTGCCGGAGCGTCGGGCGGAACCGTTGTTAACTTGAGAAAAAGGTTCAAATATTCGATTGAGCTTTTCGGATGGGATTGCCGCCCCCATATCCTCGATGTCAAAACGGATTAAAGATTTGTCGCTAATCTGAGAAACACGAACCGAAACAGAGCCTCTGTCTGTCGATTCAATCGCGTTATTTATAAGATTCATCAGGCATTGTTTGAGCCTTGTTGAATCGGTGCGGATAAATTCGGGCAATGGTTTATTGCGGATAATTTCAAGTTGAAGTTTTTTCTCTGCGGCAGCCGGCCTCATAATTGATTCAACGGAGTTGAGAATATTTTCAACGCTGCAATCGGCGGCTTCAATTTCGAGCCTGCCCGTCTCGATTTTTGAATAGTCGAGAATGTCGTTAACCAGCTGCAAAAGCTGCCAGCAGCTTTCGTGAATGATGCTGACCTGTTTTTTCTGCTGGTCGGTCAGATTTTCCTCGGCAAGCATTTCGCTAAAACCCACAATCGCGTTCATCGGAATGCGAATTTCCCGGCTGATATTTGCCATTAATTCATTTTTGCTTTGGCCGGTTTCCATCGCCTGCATCGTCATTAAATTGGCGTGATTGACCGAGGCCTGAAGCTGACGATTTATCTGCTCTGCCTGCAATTTGGCGGTTTGGGCGGCTGTTTTTGCTTCTTCAATTTCAGTCGTCCGCTGGCTGGCAAGGCGTTCAAGCTCAAACTGGCGAGGCCAGATTTTTTTGTGAGCCTGATTTATGAAAAATATCACCGCTACAACAATGATTATCGACAGAGTGAAAACAATAAGACGCACTTGCACAGTCTGCTGGATTATTTTATCGGAAATAGTATCCGACAGGCCTTCAAGAAGCACCGAAAAGCGGAGACGAGAAGTTGATAGCTCCGATTCCGACAGGCTGTTGCTGCCGGAAGTCATCACATATCGGGATTCAAATTCTTGACGCAGGACAAGCCATTCTGTATTTAAGTCATTAAACCGTTTTGTGAAAGAGCCGCTGAATTGAGAAAGTTTGTCGGCTAACGGACTTTTCAAAAAACTGTTTAGCCGGACATCGAAAATTACAAGACTATATGCCGATTTAACTGCGTTGACATCCGAAGAAGCTCTTGCCGGAAGCTCGAGCATTTCTCTTTCAAGATTGCCCCAGGAGCCCCTTAAAATACGCACCTGCTCTCTTGCGTCATTCAAATCGTCAATCCTGCCGGCTGTAAAGAGCCAAAGCGTTACTATGCTGGCAAAACTTAATACAATCACAAAGATTGTTGCAGTTGCTGAAGATAATTTGAAAATATCTTTGTTAACCATCCTTCAATCCTGAATATAGCGTTAGATTTCTATCCCGGTTGGGACTAAAGATAAATTATTTAGCCTGATTTCCTTCTTTCTTAAATCGACAAAACTGCAGCAGTGCTTTTTCAAAGAGATACATCGAAAATAACGGCCTGGAATGGAGATTATAACACCTTGAAAAAGCTAAACTTACGGTGTCGTTTCAAATCTCAAATTTCAAATCTCAAATTTCAAATCCGTTATGGGACGTTTTAATCTCTATCAACACTGTCGCTTTCTTCGAGCTGAGGCACATCGCACAGGACGCCAAAGGCCTGAAGTTTATACAAATTTACGTATTTTCTTTTTTTAGTTGCGCAGTCAAAATACCACAGCCTGTTTAACCCATCGACATAATGAATGACACACAGAACGCTTTTGAGCCTGCTCCAGAATCCGCTGACGACCAAAACAGCCGTCAGGTCTTCAGCGGAAATTAGCATTCCCAGAAAATCTTCATAGTTGTAATCGACCCTTCGAACTAATTGTTTATTTGTGCTCATTTAAATCGCTCCCTTCTTTATCTTTTTTGATTTTTGTTTATATTTATTCAAATCTTTCGCCAATAAAATGCTTCTAAGCGGCTCATTCCTCCAGCACGGAAAATTCAGAGGTGCATAATCTTCTTCTCCCGCCTGTAATACGAATTTATCATGCGCAAAAGCTGCGATGATTCGGTTCTCCGGACTGTCCGGGATATGAAATAAAGACGTCTTGCCGTCGTCTTTGACGAAATGTGCTGTGCAGTAATATTTACCCTTTTGAAATCGAACGAATACACCGATATATCCCGAATTATTTTTGCATTTTCTATTCAGGGCATTTTGTCTGACTGTTGCGATACGCAGGTTTTCTTTGCGGTTGTCTAATGGATGCCTGTTTCTATGGTCAACTATTTCACCCTCTTTAGCGTTCATTATATAGCGCGAAAGCGCAATGATTTTGACTGGTTTCTTTTTCCCCGGCTCTGCTTTCCTGGTTTTATCTGCGATGACAATTTGCGGATAACCTGCCGTTGAAATTCGAACGCCGGCTATATCGCCGTTGTATTTTTTATCTGGCACTTCGTGCCGGGTATTTACGATTTTATAGAAGATATCCGGGTCGAGTTTAATTAGTCGTCCTCTGATTTTGAGCATCAGGTAATTTCTTTTTCGTTTTGTCTCCATATAAATCTCCTTGTAAATTTAATTTGATAATTCGTGTTTAGCCCCGTCATCTTAAATCCGCCGTAGGGCGGATTTGATGACGGGGTTCGTTAAAATCCTTAAGCCCCCAACTTTATGTTGTGGGCTCGTCAAATTATTTAGCCCCTTGATTCATCAAGGGGTATGTCCTCCTGATTTGGATTAACGACTCTCTGATTGCATCTTCGATTGTCGAAAGGGTCTCGGTTTATATGGTTGATAGTTTCTTCCTTCTGTGCGTCAAGAATCAGATGCTGCAAAGCGTAACGTTTGTTGTTTTTATAATTACAGACGATGATTTGCTGTCCGCCTTTGAGTATCAGGTCGGCATGGAAAATGCGGGGGTCGAAAAAACTATCACGGTCGAGTTTGATAATTCTTCCCGCCGCTTTTCTGAGCATATATTGTTTGTCATCTGGCATTTTTGTTCTTCCTTTATTTAGCCCCGCCAATACTTTGGCGGGGCTTGTCATTCCCGCGGACGTTTACCCGCCTTTGGCTGGCAATCTCATTTGTCATTCCCGAGAAGTTTCTTCTTGAGAATGCTGCAGGGAACAAGACTAAATATATATGTAATTTTATTACTTTTGTTTAATTTTGTTTTTCAAATATCAAATATAATATTATTTTAGCATATTACATTAAAAAAGCAAGCGTTTTTTGCTATTTTTTCAAATAATTTTAAATATTTTATAACCACTTAACAAGAAAAGGGTTAGAAATGCCGAAAAAACTCAAAAAAATGATTAAACTCATCACCTCATCCACTCATCCGCGCTTTTACTTAAACGTTGCCTTCGCCTTTCATACAGGCCGTCGATTAGATAAAAATTTTTCCGGTACAATCGCCTCATCCATCAACGAAAATACGTATACAAATGAAGATGGTATAAGTCCCTTCTCCGGCTTGTCTTATGACCTTACAATCCTCTGCTTGCCGTGTTTATTATTCGAAACATCAAATTTTCAATCCTTTTCCCATTATCTTTAGCGGTTTTTCCTCCTTGCCCTTTTTCCAAACTAACAGTACAAGTATCAATTTATTAAATAACAAAGAAAGTGTTAATCAGAAACTATTCAAAGCCTACAATGTGTATGGAAAAATAATGTATAAAATTCTTGACATTTGTTTAATTTGAAGTTAGTTAAAGTATTTTTGCCGCTCTGAAGAAATCACTTGACAAAACATAAGATATTGGTTACACTATGGTTATGTTAAAATTAGTGATTGAGCAAAAAAAGGAAGGGAAGAAGAAGAATATGATAGTCGCAAAAAAGGGGCAGAAAAAATACCTTCCTGCAGATGTTTTGTTTGATTTATTTAATAGTTAATTAGTATAACTTCTAAGTTAAAGCAAAATGAAAGAAAACCGAAAAGATACTAGCCGATATTCTTAAGTTCAAGATTTTTCATAAGTCCGTCCGATAAAACTAAAAAGGAGTAAAATTATTACTTATAGGATGGTTGTATATGAAAAAGGAACAAAATACCAACCTCCGCACAGAAAGCGATAATATGACAGACATGGCCCTATCTACCACTGGAATTATTCAGCAGCCAACCCAAGAGGATCTGCGTCCTTCCGAACGTGAAGTCCGCCTTTTACAAGATCTTTTTGATTGGGCGGAACGTTCTGGGAAAACGCACTGGGTATGGGGACAACCACTGGGTATACAACAATAAGTTTTAATGTAGGAAAGAGAATTAGCCCTACCGGTCACAAATTAATTGTAACGGTAGGGTTTTTTATAATCAAAGCATATATATGAATAATTCACTTGCTACTCAAATAGAACAATTAGAGGATGTTCCCACTTCATCCTTCTTTTTTAATTACATTGATTCTATTTGGCAGGGGGTGAATACAGCACCGATGCATCGTTTTTGTACATTAATGCGAAAGATGCATGCTGCTTCATTTGTTTCAGAAACATTGGTTCTGAATGATGAATTAGAAAGTGAGCGAGCTATGGTTCAGGCTCGTCTTAAAACAGATATTAAACTTACTGCAAAACGTCTTACTTTCTTCGACAAAATGCCGAAATCTCATTCTTGGGACGACTCAGATTTAAGCAATGACAATTTGTTAGGATATGCCATAATTGTATATTTAGAGGCCGATGGGAAAAATGTTTGTACTCATATGCTAGAAGCTGTTGTCAAACCACCCTCAATATACAATGATAATTCATTTATTCCCGTTACAAACTATTATATCCATAATGTTCGTCTGTTTACGACAAGTGTTGGTGATGCTAATAATAATCGTCAGTTTGAAATAACTGGCAGCTTCTTTAGCCAACAAAACAACCTAACAAGTGTTTGTGCACACGCTTGCCTGCGGATGGCTATTAATAGTTCGCCATTTTTAAAAGAGTTTTTAAAAGACGATAAGCTAACAAATTTTAAAATTAATGAGCTTCTAAAAATTGATTTCAGTTCAAAAGATAAGCAAGTAGGGAAAATACCTTCCGACCCACAAGATTCGAAGTCTGGTCTGACAAATAGAGAAATGACGCGTGTAATAGAAGCTTTGGGCTTCCGAGTGCATAGCGCCAATTTTTTAGAGAACACAAACATCGAGTACGATCACTTCCTGTATCCATCATTAGAATCTCGGTGTCCGACAATACTGTTTGTTGAGGGATGGGATGTGATCGGTGGCAGGTCCATCGCTCATGTTGTAACGGTTTTAGGTCATACATTGAATTCAGACCGTTGGGAACCGGAGGCTCGTACTGGTTATGGAAATTATCCAATTCAGCCATACATATCTACATCTAGTTGGTGTGACCACTTTATAATCTGTGATGATAATTATGGGATGTATGTAACATTGCCAACGGAAGTGATTAGAAATTATATCGTTCCATCTAAAAATCCTAGACTACATGCTAGTGCAGTAGTTTCGATTGTCCCAACTGAAATACAAATACCCGGATACTTTGTTGAACAGTTCGCAATGTCGATTGCAAGGAAATTATTAGAAAAGGTAAAACTGGTACAAACGAACGTTTGGCTTGAGAGAATGCAAACCCCTAATTTAACATGTAGGACTTTATTGCAAAGGGGAGTTGATTATAAAAAATTTATTCAGGGTGTTAATAAACAACTGAGTGATAAACAACTGAGTGATAAACAACTGCAATGTTTAAATGCATTACCTGAATATGTATGGATTTCCGAGATAAGCTTGCCTCATATTTATGCAGGAAATAAACACAAACTCGGAGATGTTGTAATTAGAGCCAATGCAACTCCTCAAGAATGCTTAAACGGACAGGGGTTAGCCTTTGCGTGGTTTCCGGGATTTGTTCAACTCGGAAGTAGTCCTGATGCTGAACAATGGCCAATTAATTCTCATGTGCCTTTAATACGAAGCTCCGGGCCAAACATTCAAGAATGGTAATTGGATTTTATTCACAAATAGCGTAAGTTTACCTTTCTCTTTTTCTCTGTGGTTAATTTTTCCTTTGTGTCTTAGTGCCGGAGTTTACCCCGCCTGCCCTGTGAAGTTTACCCTGTGAGGTGTCTTTATGTTGCTTCATTGAAGTGGCTTAAGACTACCTCATCGGGGTGGCCTTTGAAGTTCTCTTCTTGAATCACCTCTATGGCTATCTAACTGGGGTGTTTTCGATTAATTTTATCCCATCAGGGACTATCTCATCGGGGCCGGTGGGGCAATAAAATCACTTTCCGCCAAAGGCGGTTTCCTTAAATTTTCACTTTTCACTTTTAGTTTTTAACTTGATTCAGCTTCTATGCTTGTATGCAGTATACTGTAATGCAGTATAGTCAAAAACAACTAACAACAGATAATTTCTTGTTTTAAGCCTGCCTTCGTGGAAGCAGTAGGACGTAACCGTGTTTTGTTTCAACGAGGCACAGTTATTGTGCCGCAGCGAAAAGCAGAAAAGCTGAACGCAGAAATGTATTTCGAGTACGGCTTACTGCTTTGAGTAAAAGGCTATTTGCAAAATGGACTTGTTGAAACAAACTGTGTTCATCTGTGTCTGAAAAAAATCTCTGTGTTCTCCTGAACTCTGTGGCCAAAAAAATCTGCGTAATCCGTGAAATCTGTGGTTAATTTTTCTTTGTGTCTTTGCGTCTTTGTGGCTAAAATAAGCCTCTATGGAATTAACCTGGACAATGAGATTAAGGATTATCGCATCGCTTGCGATAGGTATTATCTTACTGGGATTTTTGCCGTGGAATTTGATAAAACCGCCTGCTGAAGGCGTTTTTACTATTCTAACTGCCAATATCCACATTTCCGATATCCTGATTTGCGCAGGACTGGCTTTTATCTGTGGTTTTATTGCCTCGGCGATTTCTTCGCCTTACGGTGCTCAGACAGGAATACTTGCCGCTCCGGCCGGGCTTGTGGTCTGGGGTTTGCGAAGCGCACCGCTATCAGAGATATTCCAGAGGTATCCTTCTGCAGCGAGCAGAATGGATGTATATTCAAAATTGAGACTTGAAGGCTTTCTCTGGCTGGGAATCGTCCTTTGCGGCTTTTTAGCTGCTTTGCTGGCCGACAAAATTTTTAAAAGAGAAACAGTTCGATTTTCGGATGAGGAAAAACCAGTATTTCAATTACAGGCCTATGTAAGGATAATTATTGCTGTTATTGCGACTATATTTATCGCTAATTTTTTGATTAACATTCTTGCCGGCGATGTAAGTTATCCGGACTCAAAATTGGCACGGGTTACAGCCCAGCCGGCCAATCTTCAGATAGCATTTGCTGTTTTTATTACTTTTGGTGCCTGCGGCTTTTTAGCCAGGCTCTTTCTCGGCAGTCCGGCTTTCTGGCCTGCGATTGCTTCTGCGCCTTTAATCTATTATTCTGCAATAAGTTACGAAAAAAAAGATTTAATAACGCATATCAGCTCTTTTTGGCCTGCAACTTTCTTTATAAGACCTGTTACGGCTGTTTTACCCGTCCAAATGGTTGCTTTTGCCTTTCTTGGCGCTATTTGGGGTTATTGGCTGGCTGTGGACTTTAGCTGGTGGCGAACTCATCAGGCCTGACCGGCAGCAGGTTTAGTTGAGCCTGGCCTGCAGCGAGCTTAGTCGAGCCTGATTTTCAGCCTAAAAACACTATTTTTATGTAACCTCTTGTTTTAAAAGCACTTCTACAAAAACACAAAATAGGTAAACTTTCATAAAAGAGGAAAATTTACTGTTTAGCCCTGCCCTGATAGCCGAAAAGATAAAATAGACAAGAAAAAGCGTCCAACTTTTTGGTCTTTGGCTAATGAATTTGAGTATTTGAAAACAGCGGGCCAGAGTTTTCGTAAAGTTAATATGGGATTAGTCCCGAAAACGGCGGAAAGGAGTGCCGAAAAATGTTAGTTCTTAGTCGACAGAAAAACGAATCAATAATGATAGGCGATGATGTTGAGGTTATAATTGTCGATGTTCGCGGCGATAAAGTCCGGCTCGGAATTACTGCCCCAAAGGCCATATCCGTCCATCGAAAAGAGGTCTATCTGGCAATTCAGCAGGAAAAGGCGGGTCAAAAAGAAATGAAAAAGGAGCCGTCAACAAGCTGAAAAATTCGTCCCAGCTCGGATGCACCTTATCTAACGCCGGAGGCAAGAAGAGAATTCGTAATTTCCGCTATTCTAACTCTTTTATTCCATAAAAAATATAAATTAAAGGCACAGAAGCAATTGCAGGCCAAAAAGCCTTGCTGCCGAGAAGAACCCCGGCTAAAAAGCCGCAGGCGCCGAAAGTAATGAAAACAGCAAATGCTATCTGAAGAGGGGAAAATTCACAGAACTCGTCAACTCCCTATTATCTAAACCGCTTTTCAGTTTATCGCAATTCTGCATTATCCTCGTGCAAATTTCACAAAATATCGGTTTATGCGACAGGAACAGCAGTTAAAGCCTTATGTTTTCTATCATCCAGAGGCATCTTGTCCAGATGTATATGACAGTAAGACTCGTGGTTATAAATACTTAAGGTATGCTTGCAGTCCGGAAACATACATTTCCGGTTTTCAGCCGAAGTTTTCAGCATTTTTCCCATCATTATTCCTTCAGGTAAATCACAAAAAAAAGCCGCAAAGGTTAGTTGTCTCTGCGGCTTAAAGATTTTCTAATCTTATATATTACATACAATTATACCACAATATCGAGTCTTGTCAAACAATCTTTACTAATAAACTAAAGGCTTCGCACAAACGACAATTGCCATTTTCATTGATTATCGGACTGTTACAGGCGAAAATAGCTGTGTAGTCGGCCATAAACCGGAAAATAACAGAAAAAATATGGAGGCAGATATGACAGAACAAGAAGGGCAGGCGTCCGGCTTCGATAATACTTCGCCGCGACAAGGCGGCATAACGCCGGAGATACTAAAGAGCGCGCTCAAGGCGTTTAAGAAACGATTAAAACTTACCGCACTGGATGACGATTCGAGGCTCGGCAAAGGCGTCTTTTCGGCAGGGCATACAGGCGTTTTTGCGATAAGGCCGCCGAACCAGTTTCCGCCGGAGGTTTGGGTAGAATTGTGCAGGCAGGGCAAACTCCGCGACAGCGGCCACGGGCTTTATGAATTGGCCAAAGGAGAAGGGAATAGGGAATAGCCACAAAGGCACAAAGACACGAAGAAATCAGCCACGGAGAACACAGAACGCACAGAGGTTATTTGTTTTAAGGCGGTGTTTTTCAAACACCATTAAATTCAAACCGCGTGCCTTGCTTACAAGTAGAACTTGACGCCGGCACATCGTTTTGAATTTTCCTGCTTCGTAGGGAAGCCTTAAAGCAAAAAACATTGTTAATTGTTCGACATATAATAGGAGGAAGGAAGGAATTTTATCGTTGAGTTTGGAAAGAAAAAGAGATAGAATTCTGGCAGACATCGAGGATTTGCAGGAAAAGAATAGAAAGCCTTGCTTGGTACTGAGTTCACTTTGCATTGAGGTTTAAATGAGTAAGAAACATCGAGGCAAAAAAGGAAAGAAATATATACAACCTGATGAAATGTTCCAAGACGGTAGTTTTTCAATGGCTCGTTTTGGAAGGCATCTTGTCATGCGAAATCAACGTTCCCCAAAAGAGCAGGAAGAGTATATCAAGAGGGCGGCGGAGGAATACCCTAGATTATGTAAGCAAATCGATGATCACATTCAGAAAATTTGTTCACTCGTTCAACAATTCCATCCACTTCGATTACTTCATAGAGGATATTTTCATTATATAAAACAAGTTTATGGAAAACCCTCAGAATTTGACCATGGACAGGATGAAATTGTAGCTGCAAGGATGGTTGATTATATCCAAAGTATAATTGCTGCTATACCACCAGCAAATATTAATATAGAAAATTTTGATGAAGATTTATGGAAGAAATTATTAAAAGAAGTCACAGATTTATATCAAGTATTGGAACTATCTTTTCATATCTGTCATTCAGCTGTTCGAAGAACCACTTTAAAAGATTATGACCCAGATTTTGATGGTTTTTATGTTCAAGCACAGATGTTATGGACTTCAGTGCGATGCCACCGGTACTTTATACATGATATGCCTCACTTGTACGATTTACTAACTCCTCACGATGATGTCTTCAAAGAATTATTCAGTATATCTATTAAGGAGTTTTTAAGAGGTATTGAACAAATCCAGTTTTCTTTATCGGAAGGTTTTGGGAAAGCCACAAGCGAATTCGAAGAGTATGATCAGGAAGTGAAAAAAGCTTTAGGTGAAGCAATTAAAAATGGACAAGGAGAAGAAAAAAGTTTAGAAGATTTGATGCAGGAAATTGTTAAAGAAAAAGGATGGGAAGAGCGACATAATTCTATAGTTGGACGTTGTTTTCATCTTGATCTTTTTGACCTTCAGAAGGCAACAACTCTTCCAAAAGAACTGTTACATGAACTTTCTTGGAAACCAGGAGAAGAAACTTCCTTTTTCGCACCTGGGGAGTTTGCCGGCTGGCCATTACGATTATGCCCAATTAATATTCGGCCATTTCTTTGTGTAAATGATCGATATTATTGTTTCGATCTTATCAATATAATGGACGATCTCTATCGAATTATTGAAAGATTAATTATAAGGTTAAAGCCAAGTTATAGGGACAAATGGAACAAACGCCAAAAAGCTATTTCTGAAAGCTTACCCTTTAAATTTTTTGATAGGTTATTGCCCAACAATAAAACATATAGGTCTGTTCATTATGAATACATAACAAATCTAAAAGAAGAAAAAGATTGTGAAACAGACGGCATAATTATATATGATGATCATTTAATCATAGTTGAGATTAAAGCCGGTGTCTTTACAAGCCATCCACCAACTACAAATTTTTTTGACTATATTAGTTCAATCAAAGATCTCATTGAGAAACCTACTACGCAAGCCAAACGTTTTATAGAATATTTACACAGTTCAGACCAAGTTAGTATTAATGTTCCCAACACAAGAGAAACAGTTGTTCTTAAAAAAGAACAGTTTAGACATATCACGGCATGTGTCGTGACGCTTGATAACCTTACGCACTTAGCTGCCCAAGCGGATAAATTAAGAGCAATTAATGTAAAGATTGATAACCCTGTTTGGTGTATGGCAATTGATGATCTAAGAGTATATGCAGATATCTTTGACTCTCCTGTTATTTTCACACATTTCATGGAGGAAAGAATAAGAGCAGCAAAATCAAATTTATTATCTATATATGACGAGCTTGACCACTTAGGACTTTACTTAAATCACAACCACTATGTTACCTATGCAGAAAACTTATCTTCTTCTTCCAACATTAGCCACCTTAATTTCCTCGCATACCGCAAAGATATTGATATTTATTACCATCAATTGATTGTTGATCCTCAAAATGCAATAAAACCTAAACAAAAATATTTAGATGGTTATTTAGAAGACATTATAAAGTTAATAGGTTTACAAGTGAAAAATGGTTGTTGTAAGGCAGTATCATACCTTTTGAACACAACCATAGACGCACGCCATAAGTTTAATCGTTCGATTCAAAAGGCTTTAATAAGGCAATCACAAATAAAACGTGTTATCCCATTATCAATGTTAGGCACTAAGAATATTACAGTTTTTTGTCTTATGCCAGATATATCTCAGCCATCTAAATTATGGATGCGAGATTATACTTGGCAGCGAATTCTTATTGGTAATGAAAATACAAGAATGATGCTAATTATTGAATTTGACAAAGAAAATAAGCCAATCAATATAGAATTCGCTTTTCTTTCTAAGAAGGAAATACCAGAAACATATCAGGCTAATCTTGAACAGAAGATACGAATTAAAGCAACTCAATCTGTTCAAAGATCTCTGGAAGAGAAAGGCAAAATAGGTCGCAACGACCCTTGTCCTTGTAATAGCGGTAAGAAATATAAAAGGTGTTGTGGCAAATAATAACTATGAAATGGTCGAGACTTGATCTGCTAAACATTCTTAGTTTTTTTGTGCTTTTTCGCGACATTCAGTGATTCGCGAGAGATTAGAAATGTCAGCATTTAAACACTGTAAGAGTTGAACAGTGGAAACTCTGCCGAAACGGACCCCAGTTAGATAGCCATAGGGGTAGATCAAGAAGAGGACTTCAAAGGCCACCCCAGTTAGGTAGTCTAAAGAATCTTCAATGAAGCATCTTAACGACACCTAACAGGGTGAATCTAACTGGGGCAGGGTGGGTAAAATTGCTGTTACATTTTATCTATAATCTGGTAAGATATTTTTATGAATCAATTTTATTATGTGTATGTTCTGCAATCGGAAAAAGACCATAATTTTTATATCGGCTGCACGAGCGATTTAATAAACGATTTTGTTATACGGAAAAAGAAATTGCAGCAAAAATAATTTATATATAAAAACATAATGATTGATAAAAATACCCCCGCAAAACAGGGCATTATCCCCCGGCATCCGCCGTCGCAAGGCTATGGCGGACAAGCAGGTCCGGGGGTTAATCTGATAGATGGAAAGGAAATTAAGATGCGCAGATATATTTTAAGTTTGGCCATAATAATATCATTTCAATCGATTGTTTTGCCTGATGTTCTTGTAGTCAAAAGCAATTCGAGTATTCAGCAAGCAGTGGATAAGGCAGAAAGCGGCCAAACAGTCTCCATCGAAAAAGGAGAGTATCACGAAAATTTAGTTATCACCAGACCAATAACTTTAAAAGCAGATGATAATCAGGCAGTAACAATCCGCGCAAGCACCTGCCAAAAGCCTTTGATAGATATTAACAACTGCAGCGGCGTCAGCATAATCGGTCTTAATCTTGACGGAATGAACGAAAATTCCTGTGATAATTTAAAAAACAGCAAACCTGCAATCAATATCGCCAAAAGCAGCGTCAGAATCGCAAATTGCAGAATTATTAACGCCTTCGGCTGCGGAATTTTAATTTGGCCGCAAAGCGAGTGTAATATAGTCAACGCTGAATGTTTAAATAATCTAAGCAGCGGCATCTACGCTTACGGCGAAAGTATAAATCTAAAAGTCCAAAACTGCAAGTGTGCCAAAAACCAGATAAACGGCATATATATTTTAAAAGGTGCTTTTGCCGAACTGAAGAACAATGATTGTCTTAATAACGCTTACAACGGCATCTCTGTCAGCGAATGTCCCAATAACGTAAATCTTGAAAATAATAAATGCAGCAACAACAGCACCGGCATATATATCGGCGAAGGCTCAAAATGCCGGGCGACAGCAAATAATTTACAGAATAATTACTATCAGGGCATCATTGTCACCGGGGACGGCACAGATGTAATGCTTGAAAAAAACAATTGCACCGAAAACGGCAAAAATGGTATTTATCTTGAAAAAAACTGTTTTGCGACAATTAAGGAAAATATTTGCAGTAAAAATCTGTGGAACGGCATAGCAATTGATGACGGCATAAAATACGCCAATCTCTACGCGAATCAAATTATCGAAAATAAACGGCAGGGGGTTTGGCTGGTAAATTCAGGCGCTCTGATTACGCCGGACAATATCATTAAAAATAACGGAGAAATCAGCCGGTGGTATTTAGGAAAAATCTTCAGGATGGAAAAATTTCAGGAGCTTGAAGAAATCGCCGAGCAGCTCCGGAAAGAAAATAAACGCTACTCAAACGGCAGCTGGCAAATTCAGGATTATTACTACGCAGTGGCCGCGGCTCAATATAATACAGATGAAGCCGCTAATGTCTCTGAGATAGAAGGTCATATAAATGAATGGCTTAAACAATATCCGAATTCCATAACGCCGCGTATTATGCTGGCCAAAGCATATATAAATCTTGCCTGGCGGGCCAGAGGCAGCGGCTGGATTTCAGAAGTTACCGAGCAGGGCCTGAAAGATATGGAAAAATATAACGCTCTTGCCGTTGAGCAGGTTAAAAAAACGCTCGCTTTGAATATTGATGAGCCGGAAATTTACGATATATACCAGGTTTTGTCGCTGAATGTGGAGGAATTCCGGAAAAATTCAGAAGAGATGTTTAAAAAAGCGACGGCAATCTATCCCGATTATTGGCCTCTATACATCGACAGGGCGTATTTACTGATGCCAAGATGGCACGGCAGAAAGGGCGACCTTGTTAAACTGGCAGACAGTTTTGCTGCGCAAGACCCTAATTATGAAATTTATGCGCTAATCGCGGATAGTGTTGTCTGGCCGGGTTATGATAAAGTGCCGGACGATATACTTGATATCGGTTTTTCATATCAAAAAATCAAGACCGGGCTCGAAAGCCTGATAAAGAAATGGCCGGAGAACGACGGGTTCAAACGTTCTCTTTGTGTTTATGCGTGCGTGTTTATCGATAAAGAGACGGCGAAAAAACTTTTTAATGAATTGGGCGAATCAAGATTCAATAACTGGCAAAATAATGATTACACCGCTAAGCTAAGGAAATGGGCGAACTCTGAAGGGGAATATCCGTTATTCGCAAAGGAGCTTTCCAGCGCGGAGATTAAGAAAAACGAGCTTCAGGAAAAACTGCGGCAGACAAAGTCGAGAACTATTTTAATAATAACTTCCTGTCTGACATTGGTTGCCATTGTAATATGTATCAGTCTATTTGCCGCATTAAATATTAAAGCCGGCAGGTTGAGATACGCCGCTCTTGTTCCTTTACTTATTGCCTTTGCAGCCCTTATATATGCTATGGCAGATAATTTTCATAATGCTGAAAAATGGGTTCTTATCATTTTTACATTATTTATAAGCTGGAATATGCTGCCGATAGTTCTCTGGGCTATTGTTACATTGATTGTGAACAAAAACATTAAAATTGCACGAACATTGATGTTGAACAATATTATACTATCGGCTTTTATAATTTTTGTGATTTTAGATGCGATGTATGTGTCTTTATCTTCGACATCGTCATTGATTTTTATTTTCCTGCCGATTTACTGCATTGTCGGTTCGTTAATAACTTTTGCGGTGATTCACACAATACAAATTCTTATTGTGAAATCTATATCTCCAGGTAAGAATCAATAGTTATTCCGCAGCAACGTCCAAAATGGCCGCTGCGAGCAGAAATGGTCGTTTTGTTTTAATCGTTTTTTGTAAAAGACTCTGTGATAAAAAAATCAATTTTTCACCGGCCATTATGGTCTTGCGAAAAAAAATAAGATTTTACTTAAAAAATTTTCTCATCTTATAACCTCTTATCTTCAAACGATTTAAAAAATTACTTCTTAAAATTTTTACCCTGGCACGCACGTTGCAAATATATAAGTTGCTGCCGCAGTGTAGCGGACAGCGAGGGCGAGAAGATATGTCGTCTTGATAGCAGGTTGGTAAATGCTCGTCCTTGTGAAAGCGAATGTTTTGGCTGTAGGACTCGCAGGCAAAGGTGATGCGTTAAGAAGGCTGCCGATTCGGGTCTTGTATATACAGACCGGCGCAGAAGCCGGCCGTTCTTTGAAAAATGAAAATGTGAACAGTGTCATCAGTAAATGGAACCTTTCGGATGCCCCGGATGGCCGATTTCTGCGGAATCTGCGATTGGCAAAGCCGTATTTACCGGTTATTGCCGTTGTGGATTCGGGTGATGTTGAGCAGGAAATCGCGGCTCGGAGCATTGGAGCATCTGCGGTTTTGAGCAGTGATGTTACCGACAGGATGTTCAGGCAGATTTTAGTTGAGGTTCTCGGACTTGGTGATGCTGAAGAGATTGAGAAAATCTGTGCCGTTGCCGACGATTCTGACAATCGTCATGTATGACAGGGGCCAAAGACCGAACAGTTGACAGGACCCGTTTGTCAACAGGCAGGGCACTTTTTAGGGAGGGAGGAATAGAGACGCGAAACAATAACTTCTTCTCCTCCTCCAAAGGATGGGTTGTGACCGGACAGTGACAGATGGTTACAGCCCTCCGAGAGCAAGCACGGGCGTGACCCGTGATAGTATAGGGCTCAGGAAGTTTTCTCCTCCTCCCAAATGAGATGGGCTTGTGATCGGGCAGTGAAAACGGTCGGTTGCAGCCCACTCGAGAGCAAGCACGGTATGTGACCCGTCTCGATTCTGGGAATCGAGCCGCGGCAAGCCGTGATAATTATAAAGTCCCGTTTTGGATTGAGGCGGGACACGCTCACGATGAGTTTTCTCCTCCTCCCACGAAGGGTTATGACTGAACAGTGATAAATGAGTTATAACCCTTTCGATTTTAAACACGGCGGAAACCGTGATAAAATGAATATATATCTTCTTTGTCTTCCATTAATAATAGAGATGGAAATTTTGCAGCGGCGATTATGCCGCGGTTTTTGAGAAATGCATAGCTTTTGAGCTATGATAATTTCAATATGCATGAAGCATCACCCAATGTTAGGCCCCGGCCATAAGATCACTGTTCGGTCTTAGGTCGGGGCCAATTTACGCGCTTCCGGTATATTCCCATTTCAGCAAGGCTGAAATTTACGTTTCTACATACCCAAAGCAATGATTGCTATTTCAAAAAAATAAACTACAATAAACCTGTCTTATATAGAGATAAAGATGAGCAATATTGACATAGAAAAATATTCATCAGCGTTCACCCTGTCAGATATGGAAATATTCGTATTTCCAGACCTGATGTATTCACTTCTTTTAGCAAATATAATGAGCCCAATCGTCTGGAAATGGCGAGAGGAAGAATGCTTCAAAAGACTCGAAGGCAAAGAACCCTATAAAAAACTAATGAGACTCCGCCAATATATAATGGATGAATTCGAGTTCAATCTCGACCTGCAAACATGGGGATTAACCGATAAAAACACAGAAATAAAACGATTCGAAAAATACCTGCCGGCCGGGGAAATCTCCAAAAGCAACGCACTGTTCGGCTACGAAGGCGATACATACTATTACGATGTCGATATACGAAAACATTTTGGATTAGATAAATACAACGGGGATATTATTCCATACTGGAAAACTGAAACCGTAGAAGCTATGCAAGCCTTCCGCCTAAAAAAAGGCTACAAAACCGGAGCGGGTGAGTGCGTGTCGCTTTCAACCCTCTACGCAGCAGCGGCATTCATCGTCTGCGGTATCCCCCTGGAAGATATATGGATGATACTGACGCCGCTACATTCACAAAATTTTATCGATATCAACGAAGGCGTTATTACCAATAACAGAAGATTAGTTACCAAAACGATGTGGTTCAACGGCACAGAACTATCCAATAAAGCCCAGAGGGCTCTGCGAAACGAACAAATAACTATCGTCGCTCACACAAGCGGCTTAGTCCACTGCCTTTATAAAGACGCTACAATCGACAAAAATCTGTATGACGGCTTCTGCGGGAAACTGAAAGGCTTTCTGCAGGCGGAACTTTTGCCTTCCACAATGGTTAATTTCCTGCGGGCAAATCCGAATTATCAAAAATATTTCCAGTTCTGCCACGACTGCCGAGGCAAAAAACAGTTCGTCAAGGCAGAAGACCTTTTTAACTACGAACATTTAAAGCCGGTAAAGGTCGCAGACTGCACACATAAACAACTGCTCGAAGAAGTTTTCGACGGGGAATTTTCAGATACGCCTTTTCCCAACAGAATCCATTGCGAACAATTCGAGGAATTTATGGCAAAGAAAAAGCCGGACTTGTCAACTGAGCAGGGCAGAAAAGAAATGGCCGGTTTATTCGGCTATTATATACCTGATTCTGAAAAACTTGTGAATGAACTTTATGATTTCCTGTACATTGAGCCAAAACTGCCCGCGGGTGAAAAAAATTACATACCGAGCCAACCGATTAAAATCTCAACGGATATGTCGAGAGAACAAATAATCGATTATCTGGCGAATTTACGAAAGACAAACACAATTGCCGATTTGGCGTTTTACGCTTATCGGGATATGTCAAGCTGCGACTGGATGCCTTATGTAAAATCGGCGATTGAAAGAAGCCCTGTTTCGATTGAAGAGACAAAAGAAAAAACAATCAAGCGGTGTTTCCAGTGGCTGAAAGATATGCCCAATGAGTCGATTTATGACGGACAGAGACTCTCCCAGCCGGATGAGGCAGCAAATTACAAAACCGGCGACGGGATTGAAAAGGCGATTGCACTTGCAAATATTATTCATTCAAGAGAAGCGGAGAGAGAAATTACAATAAATATCAATAAAAATAAAGTAGTCGTTGAGGCAGGGGAACAATTTGAATTTACCAGTTCAAAGCAATTCCAGAAAAGTATATTAATAAAAGGCAGTGAATATAGAATACAGTAGTTGGCTGAAAAATCCTAAATCCTAATATCTAAATCCTAAACAAATTCAAATTACCAAAATTTGAATGTTCAAAACTAAAGGACAAAATAAGTTTTGACAAAAAGATATGGCCGATAGAGAATGAGAACTGAAAGGTAAATGAAGAATTAGAAAATGCCAAATAAAGAAGTTGAAGAAGCTTTGATAAACGTGTGTAAAAATCATTATTATCCTAACACTGAGAGTGTAATTGTTCCCGAACCCTATATTCCATATATGCTAGAAAAGTGGAATAGAATTTTGGTTCTTGCTGAATCACAGAATATCAGTCTTGATGATGATTACTATAAATGGTTGAATGAGCTTACGTCAGTGCAACTAATGACTCGACTTGGATGGAAAAAATGGGAAGAACCGATACCTCCCTATAGAGACAAAAATAAGTTGGGCTGGATAGGTGTTGGTCCTTGGGATGGTAGGCTTGGCGAATTAGTTAAATCTGCACTGCGGGCAATTTTTGAAGAAACAAATCCTAATTTAAAGGTTGAAGATATTGCTGTAAGTAATGCTGTGCCATGGACGAAAAAAAGGAGTGGCAGTAGAAACGAGAGACCCGATAAAGAAATGCAGTGTAAGGCAAGAAAGTTCTGGAAAGAAATTTTTGAGATATGGAATCCTAATATAAGGATGATAATTGTATTAGGAAAAAATGCACAAGAGGCGATGAATGATGCAGAAATACAAAAAAGGTATGAGAGGAAATGGCTTAAACTTCGACACCCCTCTAGGGCAAAGAAAATTTCCTATGCCCATCAGGCCGTCGAAGAGTTCAAAAATAGTAGAATCTGTTTAATCCGTGATTAAATAAAATGGAAAAGAAAAATCTAATCGAATTATTGGCGAAGGGGGTAGTCATCGGCGATGGGGCGATGGGGACGATGCTCTACTCAAAGGGTGTGTTCGTAAATACCTGTTTCGATGAGCTTAATTTAACAACCCCAAAGCTTGTCCGGGAAATTCATCAGCAATATATCCACGCAGGTGCGGATTTTATCGAAACCAATACCTTCGGCGCAAATGAATTCAAACTCGCAAGGTTCGGACTGGCAGATAAGCTATCGCAAATAAACGCAGCGGCGGTGAAAATCGCAAAAGACTGCGCAGCCGATAGAGTCCTTGTAGCAGGGTCTGTCGGGCCATTGGGAATTGATATTATGCAGGGCAGCAGAGTCAGCGAAAAAGAAATAATAAATGCCTTTTCAAATCAGATAAAAGCATTATCCGAAGCCGGCATTGATTTTGTTCTTTTGGAGACCTTCGGAAATTTAAAAGAAATTCTCCTTGCAATAATCGCGGCGAAGGAGGTTTGCAAGCTGCCGATTGTCGCGCAATTGGCTATAAATGAATATAAAGAGACTTTATACGGCGACAGGCTTGATATTTCGATAGAAAATATCAGCGACATTGGTCGCGTGGACGCGGTGGGGCTAAACTGTTCGCTTGGCCCTGCGGCAATGCTCGAATGTCTTGATGTAATAAAGAAAGCGACAACAAAGCCGATATCGCTTCAGCCTAACGCAGGTTTGCCGAGGAGCGTCGAAGGCAGAACGCTTTATATGTGCACGCCGGAATATATGGCTGAATACGCAAAACGGTTTTACGAAAAAGGCGTCAAAATTATCGGCGGCTGCTGCGGGACAACGCCGGAACACATAAGACAGATTGTAAAGGCTGTGCGGCCGATGAAAAAGGCGATTGCGGGTAAACCGGCGGTAATAGAAATTTCGCCGGCGGTTAAACAAGCGGTCCGGCAAACACCGGCGTTATTAAAAGATAAATCTAAGCTCGGAGCGAAAATTGCAGCGGGGCAGAAGGTCATAACAATAGAGATTTCGCCGCCGAAAGGGGCGGATGTAACGGAGCTTTTGGAAAAAGTGCGCATCTGCCAAAAGGCGGGGGCTGACGCTGTGAATATTCCCGATGGGCCAAGGGCGAGTTCAAGACTTAGCGCAATGATAACTGCGATAAAAATCGAGCAGAGTTGCGGTATCGAGACGATTCTGCATTTTTGCTGCCGAGACAGGAATATAATCGCGATGCAGTCGGATTTGTTAGGGATTCATACGGTAGGGCTGCACAATGTTCTTGTGATAACGGGCGACCCGCCGAAACTCGGCGAATATCCGGATGCGACGGGTGTGTTCGACCTTGATTCGATTGCATTGACGAAAGTCATTAGCGATTTGAACTGCGGAATTGATATCGCGGGCAACGAATTTTCTTCGAAGACTTCACTTGTTGTCGGGGTCGGGGCCAATCCTGTTGCGGCGGATTTGGACAGGGAAATCGAAAGATTTAAAAACAAGGTTGACGCCGGTGCGGAATTTGCAATTACGCAGCCGGTGTTCGATGCGGACAATCTGAAAAAATTTCTCGACAAGACAAGCGACCATAAAATTCCGATAATCGCAGGGATTTGGCCTTTCACGAGTTTTAAAAACGCAGAGTTTATGGCTAACGAAGTGCCGGGCGTAGTTGTGCCGCCCAGGATTCTCGACAGAATGGCCAAAACGAAAGACGCAAAGGACAGCAAGCAGGCCGGCGTTGAAATCGCACGGGAGCTTATGGAGCAGATAAGCGGATTGACGGCAGGTTTTGCGATAAGCGCGCCGTTCGGGAATGTAAAAATAGCGCTTGCGGCGGCAGGGAAAATGGAAATCGAACAAATTTAAATATGATTGAGAACCCCGGCCAGAGGCCGGGGCTAAATATTTTTGGACTTAAACTGGAATTTTTTTTCGAAGACCTCCTCGAAGTCATAGACGTTTTTGAATTCGTCAATCGAATCCTGGGGCCTGGCGAACATCCATTTGTGCTCAACCATAAGATATACAATATTGCCGAAATCGTAAGTGGATTTTATTCCGAATTGGTCCAGGACAACCCTCGCCAGATAACCCCATTTTTCGGCGGCCAGTTCTGCAAGGCCAAAGCAAAGCTCTTTTCCGGTAATGTGATGAGGTCCTTCGTTTTCCGCTTCATCGCCGTAGGAATTTTTTACGGTCCGGCCGAGGGCTTCATGCACTAATTCAAACGCCTTTAGCGAATATCTGCCGTCAAGTTTCGCGATTTCTTCAATGCTTTTTTTCATACGTAGCCACTAAGACACAAAGACACGAAGTAATTTGAAATTTATTTAATGAACACGTTGGCCCGGTTTTGCGCCGGAGTCGATATTGAGAATGAAAATATCTTTGCCGCCGGTGCCGGCAGCGAGAATCATTCCTTCAGAAACGCCGAATTTCATTTTTCGCGGCTGAAGATTGGCGACACAAATAACTAATCTGCCGACAAGGTTTTCCGGTTCATAGGCCTGCGCTATGCCTGCGAAAACGCTTTTTGTCATTGCGCCGAGGTCAAGCTCAAGATGCAGGAGCTTATCGGCGCCTGCGACCTTCTCGGCCTTTATTATTTTTGCGATACGCAGGTCAACCTTTTTGAAATCGTCAATTGTGCATTCCGGCTCGATAGGTTCTTCAAGAGTTATCTGCGGCTTTTGCTCGATTTGCTCATTTTTGCTTTCTTCAATCATTGTCTGCACCTTATTCTTATCAACTCTTTCTGCAAGTCTTATATATTCATTTATTTTATGATTTTCAAGTATCGTCCCGGCATCGGCAAACGATAGCGGCGCGATATTGAGGATTTTTTCGATTTTCTCTACGAATGCCGGCAGCACAGGCTTTAAATATACAGCGAGAATTTTAACGGCGTTCAAAATTGTTGTCAGCACGCTGCGGGTCTTCTCGGCATCGGTTTTTATTGTGTCCCAGGGCTTGTTCTGCTCGACGTATTTGTTGGCCGAATCGGCAAGCGAAGTAATCTGCCTGATAACGGAGGCATAGTCAAGGTTTTCGTAATTGTTTGTTATCTGCTCGGCGGCAGCGGTAAGCTGATGCAGCAATTTTCTGCCTGCCGGGTCGATTGTTCCAAGCTTCGAGGCGAGTTTTCCTGTCAGCATAGGCACAGACCTGCTGGCAAGATTGGCAAGATTGCCGACAAGGTCGGAATTTACTTTCGCTATAAAATCGTCGAAATTCAAATCGAGGTCATCTACGCCATCGGTCAGTTTGCTGGCGTAATAATAGCGGAGATATTCCGGGTCGAGATGTTTTGCATAAGTCTCGGCTTTGATGAAAGTGCCTTTGGATTTGCTCATTTTTACGCCGTTGACAGTGAGAAAGCCGTGGACGAAAAGTCTGTTTGCGATTTTGAAGCCGCTTCCCATCAGCATCGCAGGCCAGAACAAGGCGTGGAAATACATAATGTCTTTGCCGATGAAATGATAAAGCTCGTATTCCTTGCCGTTCCAGACTTTTTCGAAATCGAGGCCGTTTTTGTCGCAGTAATTTTTGCAGCTTGCGATGTAGCCAATTGGAGCGTCGAGCCAGACGTAGAAAAATTTATTTTCCTCGCCGGGGATTTTGAAGCCGAAGTAAGGACCGTCGCGCGAGATGTCCCAGTCCTTCAGGCCTGCCGCAAACCATTCGTCAAGCTTGTTTGAGACGCTTTTGCCGGTGTAGCCGGAGGCGATGAGTTCTTTCAGTTTCTGCTGATAATCCGCAAGCCTGAAGAAATAGTGAATGCTCTTTTTTATTACCGGTTTTGTACCACAAGTTGCGCAGGCCGGGTTGATTAAATCCGTCGGCTGATACGCTGCGCCGCAGGTGTCACAGGAATCGCCATATTGATCTTCAGCCTTGCATTTTGGACAAACGCCGCGAATGAACCTGTCCGGCAGGAACATTTTACAATTATCGCAGAAGGCCTGCTCAATTTCATTTTGGACAATGGAGCCTTTTTCCACAAGACGGCTGAAAATCAGCTCACTCAATTCCCTGTTTTCCTCGGAGTGAGTGGAATGGAAATTATCAAACTCTATATGAAAATTTTTGAAATCCCTTGTATGCTCCGCATAAACCCTTTCTATAAGCTGCTCGGGTTTTATGCCTTCGGAGCGGGCGCTAATCATTACAGGTGTGCCGTGCGTGTCATCGGCGCAAAAATACAGGCATTGATTGCCGTTTGCTTTTTGAAACCACACCCATATATCAGTTTGAAGATACTCTACAAGATGGCCGAGGTGAACTGGGCCGTTTGCGTAAATTAAAGCTGATGTAACGATAATTTTTCGGCTCATTGCTGCCCAGGCTCCTCCTGGTCGGGATTATCGAAATCAATTTCTTCGCCGCGGCTTTCCACATCTTCAATATCGGTATCGTCGTAATTTTCCTCGTCTGGAACTTGCTGCTGATTTGGCTGGTCTGTTTTTTCTTCCGGAGCTTGTCCTGAGGGGAGCTGGATTATTTCAATTTCATCTATCGGCACAGCAAAAACCGTCCCATCATCGGCCCTTATGGACACAAGCTGAGTAAGGACCTGAGCATCGACGACAATACCTTCGCCGTGAGCGGTTTTAACGCGGGTTCTTTTTCTCGGCAGCCGTCTGACAAGTTCTCGATATGTATGGTCTTCATATCGCAGGCAGCATTTGAGTCTGCCGCAATAGCCTGAAATTTTCGATGGGTCCAGCGTGGCTTTTTGAAGTTTTGCCATTTTCATATTGACGGGCTTTAATATTTTCAAAAACCGAGCGCAGCAACAGGGTTGTCCACAAATCTCTATATCGGCGGCAATTTTGGCGGCGTCCCGCGAGCCAATCTGCCTCATTTCAATCCTTGTCTGGAATTCTTTGGCGAGCCTTTTGACAAGCTCACGAAAATCGACCCTCGACTCGGCAGTAAAATAAAATATTATCCTTTCCCCACCAAAAATATGCTCAATATCCACAAGCTTCATCGGCAAATTCATCTCCTTGATGAACTGACGGCATTTATCAAGCTCGTTTTTTGCGTCTATATTTATATGCCGTTCATCACTGAGGTCCTGCTCCGAAGCGTAACGAACAAATTTTCCGCCGGTTGCAATGGGACAGTTCTCCGGCCCTTGGCCGTAATAGTCAATGACCGATTCCTCCGATTTTTTAAAGACGCCGGATTTATAGCAAAATCTGCCTACAACCTCTCCAATTTCCAGACCTCTTTCGGTCTTAATCATTACCCTTGTGTGCGCCTTTGGCATAGTCTTTTCTTCGTGCATAAACCAGCCGACAGCGCCTGTCTTGCCATAGCGGACGAGCATCTTCTTTTCAGCAGGATTATGCTTGGGTTTTTGCTTTGCTTCGATATTGTCGTTCATACCTTCATCATAGCAGAATTTGCGAAATTTAGCAACAAATGCTCAAAAATGAGTTTTTCGTTGACTGGAGCGTCGATAAAGCGGTTTGTCCGGAAACAATCCTCAATCAGCTCGGAGCACCTTAGCGGCTCAAACCTTTCGGCCAACGCCTTTATCTGCTGCGGCTGGTCGAAATTTATCATTTCAGCAGACTGGGCGAACTTTACCTTCATCGCGTCATCGAGAGCAGAAATAATTATCGAAATAATAGCCTTCTTTGCCTGTCTGTTAATATCAGATTTGCTTATGTCGCCTTTCAGCTCATTCCAGGACTGGGTCAACTGCGAGGCTGTCGTGTTTATCCATTGCGCAAAGTCTATGGTATCGGAAAGCCTGCTGCTGGAGAGCCGCTGTAAAAGCTCTTTTTTTACTCCATAAAAAGACGGTTCCAATTTTGCAAAAAGCCCGGCCCGGCCAATACTGCCAGCCGTTAATCTTGCCCAGAATTTAGCCTCCTGTTTATTGGCTCCGGCGGCGGCTAATGAAGCGATAATTTTTTCTTCGCTTATGGGGCCGAAATTGACAATCTGGCATCGAGACCTCGTAGTCGGCAGAAGATTATCCAATTTTGTGCAAAGCAGGATAATAAAACTTTCCTGCGGCGGCTCTTCAAGAGTCTTTAAAAGCGCGTTCTGGCTTTCAGTATTAAGTTTTTCAGCTTCGCTTATAACAAATACCTTGGAGGCGGAAAGAGACGGCTTTATCTGGACTTTTTCGATTACAAATTCCCTGATAACATCTATCTGCAGCTCTGTCGGCGTCTTATTTCTGTTTCGCGGGTCTTTTGTGAATCGGATGAGTTCCTTATAAATATGATGAAAATCAGGATGGGAATCGGCCTGGATATTCTTGCAGGAATCGCACCCGGCTTCGCCCGGCTTCACCGAGGCGAGTTTTCCGCAACTATCGGCGAAATCTTTTTTCTTTACCGGAGTTTTACATAACAATAATTTCGCCCAGACAAGAGCGGTTGTGAATTTCCCCACTCCCTCCGGCCCGGCGAATATATAGGCGTGCGGTATCCTTTCAGCGGCAAAAGCCCGCTGTAGTGTATTAATAGCCCTATCCTGACAGAATATGTCGGAAAAATTCATAGGCAGCCAAAAAGAAATTAACCACGAACGAACACGAATTTACACGAAAATAAATACTAAATTCTAATATCTAAATCCCAAACAAATGCTAATAACCAAAATTCAAATGACTGAAACTTATACGCTCTAAGAACTGAAATGCTTTTCTATTATCTGAATAATTTTTCTATTTACCTCTAACGGACTCACCTGACTAACATCGAGTATTTCAACCGGTTTAGGATAATAATTCGGCAATTCTTGAAATATTTTTCTTATTTTACGATGATATTCAACAGTTCTGGAATCGAATAAATCAGTTGTAACATTTTCAAAAAGATAGGATTGATATGCACCCTCATGATTTTTCTTGGTTTTCTGGCCGGGTTGATGGCCAATCCTTAGGCGACCTTCCTCAACTGGCAAATCCAAGATTATTGTCAAATCCGGCCAACAGTCACCTATTACAAATTTAGCCAAGTCAATTACTTTTTTAGTGTCATAACCCCCAGCGCCCTGATAAGCACAGGTTGCAGAAACAAATCTATCACAAAGAACCACTTTATGTTCTTTAAGAGCAGGTAAAATAACATCGGCGATAAGTTGAGATCGAGAAGCCATGAAAAGCATAAGTTCTGTATTCACATCCATTTTACTTTTTGCCCCATACTTTAACAGATGCCTTATTTGGTCTCCAACAGGGGTCCCGCCCGGGTCATTTGTGGCTACCACTTCAAGGCCTAATTTACCCAAATATTCTTCGAGTAACTTGATTTGTGTACTCTTACCACTGCCGTCCGGGCCGTCGAGAACCAAAAAAGCTCCTTTTAAATTCTTAATCATAATAAGTTTAAGATACAACGGACAGAATCAAGAAGCAAGGAAATAAGGAAGCAAGGATATTGTTATAAGTATGGGTATCGGTAACGTGTTACGCAGTTATCGGTTACCGGAAGAAACGGCGGCCTTTTGCTCAAGAAGGATAAATATAACTTTTGCAATGTCGGTATTGTCTATATACGAACCATAGACAGGGTCTTTGCCTTTTATCTGCCCGGCGAAAAGTTTTGAGCCTTGCCCCTTTGCGTAAAAAGGAACGAGCGAATTAGTATGGTCTTTGCTGTTGAACTGCATCTGCGGGAGTTTTCCCCTGCCGTTATTTGTAACAAACCTGCTTTTATCAGGCCCCGTCAGATAACCGCACTCATGGTCGGCTGTAACAATGACAAGGGTTTTCTGCCAGGAGCTTTTTTTCTGGACCCACTCAATAACGGCATCAAAGGCGTTGTGGAAGTCGGTCATTTCTTCAATCATTCTTGCGCCAATATTATCGTGCGAGGCCCAGTCAACCGCACCAGCTTCAATCATAACGAAAAATCCGTTACTGTCATCGTCAAGAACGTTAAGAGCAGCTTTTGTCATTTCAGACAGATTGGGCATATTCTGATTGAACGGCACATCGAAAGGCACGACAGAATTTCCGCTTCGTTTTTCCTGCAGTGTCGACCCAGCCTGAGCGAGGCCCAGAACCCTTTTTGGGGTATTGCCCTGAGCAAGATTAAGAAAATCCTGCCTGGTTTGAATCAAAGTCCATTTACCAGCCGAGCCTTCGACGAGCGAATCCCAGATTTTTTTTGAGCCGACATATTTAAAGTTGCCCGGCTTATTAAGTTTTTTGCCGTCGTCATCAAAAAAAGGATTTCCGCAGCCGAAAATGACTTCCAAATCGCTTTGGTTAATCATTTCATCAGCAATCTGTTCATAGTTTTTTCGGGATTTTGCGTGAGCAACAAAACCGGCTGGTGTGGCATCAGTTATTTCCACAGTCGTAACTACGCCGGTTGCCATACCAAGCTTTTCACATTTTTCGATAACATTTTCAAGTCTGGTGACGTTGACATCTAGGCCTAACGTGCCGTTGGAGGTTTTGATGCCGGTCGATAATGCCGTCGCGGCGGCAGCGCTGTCTGTAAAACCAGTCCTTACATAATTGAAATCTTCTGCGACTTTATTTGGGTCATACGAGCCGCCAAGAGGGAAAGTAGTAACGGCAAGCCGGACGGGAAATTTTTTAATAGAAGGCGTCTTTTTTTCATAAATTTCGGCGGCTTTGAAATGATTAAATCCGCCGCCGTCAACGATTATAAAAATAATATTCTGCGGGTAATCCGCCGCAAAAACAAAAGATTGTATGAAAAAGAACGTAAATAAAATTATTTTCAGAGAAATATATTTTTTCACTTTTTCCGTTTCCTTAATCCAATTTTATTTTTTGCATTTTTTTGATGGGCAAATTTCTCCTTTGGCTTCTCGACAGGTATTACATTCAGCTGCCTTGCGGCGATGTTGACAGAGATAATCCTGACGGTCAAAGGCATACCGATATGAAAATATTTTCCACTGTTTACGCCATAAACGCACTGTGCGCGATGGTCATAAACAAATCTTTCCTTACCGAGCAAGTCGAGCGGAATCAAACCTTCAACGCCAAATTTTGTGCATTGAACAAATACGCCAAAATTTGCAAGGCCGGATACGACCGTTTCAATCGTTTCGCCAAGACGCTTTTGGAAAAGCTGCAAAATCAATACAGCTTTCAAATCCTCTTCGGCGTCGTCCGAGCGTTCTTCTGTAAAAGTTAAATGTTTGCCAATTTCAATAAGCTCCGATTCAGTTAAAACCTCCTGCATTTTGCCTGTAAGGTGCATTTCAAGAAGCCTGTGAATGAGCAAATCGGCGTATCTGCGAATAGGGCTTGTAAAATGGCCGTAATGTTTCGATGCAAGGGCGTAATGGCCGATGTTCAGGGGCGAATATTCGGCACGGGCCAGACTCCGCAGAATATAAGTATTCACCGCAAAGGCAGCGGGTTTATCCTTTATATAAGTAAGAATATCCTGCAAATCGAACCTGTCCGGATTTTTCGGCGCTGAAATGCCGAACATTTTGAGCGTTTGCGAAAGACCCTTTAAACTCAGCGAATCAGGGTCAGGATGAATCCTTCGCATAAAAGGGATATTTTGACTATTTAGAAGTTCGGCAACCGCTTCATTCGCCTCGACCATAAACATTTCAATTATCGTATGGGGATAACTTGTATCGGCAGGATGGGCATCAAGGACTCTGCCGGACTTGTCGAAAACAAGCTCAATCTCGGGCAAATCAAGATGCAGCATACCCTGACTATTTCGCCGGGATTCGATTATTTTCGCCAATTTTTCCATATCGCGCAATAACGAGACGACTTCCTGAGGTCTTTCTGTATTATGGCCTTTGAGGATTCTATCGGTTTCCGTATAGGTAAGTCTTGCGGCTGAACGAATAATCGAATTTGCATAATCTCTTTTTATAATTTTTGCCGAGGAGTTGTAAGTTATAAAAACAGATTTTGTAAGACGGGGTTGGTTAGGCTGGAGACTGCAAACGCCGTTGCTTAACACTTCCGGCAGCATAGGGATAACGAAACCGGGCAGATAAGTGCTGTTGCCCCTGTTTTTTGCTTCGATATCGAGCGGCGAACCTGATTGGACAAAACTGCTGACGTCGGCGATATGAACGCCGAGCGTAAAAGTCCCATTTGAATTTTTTTCAAGGCTTATGGCATCATCAAAATCTTTCGCATCCTCGGGGTCGATTGTTACGATAGTTTTTTTTGTCAGGTCAAGCCTGTCTGAAAAATCATCGGGTCTGAAATTTCCGGCGGCCCGGGATGCCGAATCAAGACAGGCTTTGTCAAACTGAACTGGCAAACCGAACCTGCGAATTGCAGCATTGATTTCAGTTTTATAAGTTCCGCTTTTGCCGAGCACTTCGATGATAACGCCGCGGGCAGAGGTATATTGAGAAGCATAGGTTATTATTTCGACGACGGCCTTGTCGCCGGGCCGGGCGTTTTTTGCACCAATGTCGTCAATTTCCACAAGCTCGGTAAATTTGCCGTCCGGCTGAAGATAATAAGAATTGTCTTTCTTTATTATCGTTCCGACAAAGTGATTGTTTGCCCTCTGAAGTATTTCGATAATTTTTCCGCTGTATCGGATTTCTATTCCGCGGCGGGTTCCCTTTGTTACTTTTGCGGCGACAGTATCGCCGGTCATAGCGTTGGCGGTGTAATCAGCGGAAATAAATAAATCACTGTGAGAGTTAGACTCAATCGGCGTTACAAATCCAAAACCCTTCGATGTGCCTCTGAATGTTCCATAAATCTTGCCGCTCAGAGGCGGCAAAGTAACAAGAGTTTTCGGGCCTATAACAACCTGTCCCTCTGCCCGAAGCTGCTCAAATACTTTTTTAAAAGTTTCAATTTCGTCCGGCTTTATGCCGAGAGATTTTGCCAATTCGGAAGATTTAACCGGCCTGTAATCCCGATGGGCCAGATGAGCCATTATTTTCTTTTTTAAGACTTCAACCATATATTTTCCAAACAAAAAACAGCGCTATACCAATATTTTAACCGGCACAGCGCTGTTATAAACCAATTTTTAAGCGGCCAATTATCAGCCTTTAAGCTTTGCGAGTTTCCGGGCAAGGCGTGATTTGAGCCTTGCGGCTTTATTTTTGTGAATGGTTTTTTTAGCTGCAATTTTGTCGAGCTTCTTTACAATGAGCTTGTATTGCTCGGCTGCCTTTTTTTTGTCGCTGCCGGCAACAGCCGTCTCGAAACTTTTTATAATGGTTTTAATTTCGCTTTTGCGAGCACGGTTAATAAGTCTGCGTTTTGCGTTCTGCCTTACTCTTTTTTTGGCCGATAATGAATGTGCCATCTTAACTCCTGATTAAAATTTTATAATTTACTATTGCTAAAACCATCCCTGTTTTATTTACTGCTGACCTGTTTTCCTTAACCTGTCAACCCTTGCCCTGACGTCTTTATAGGAATAATCGAGCTGGGCAATCTTTCGATAAAGCTCCAGCGACTCTTCAGCATTACCCTGCTGCTCATAAGCCCGTGCAAGATTATACCTTAAATCCTTGGCAATGTCATTGTCTTTTATTTCATATTCTTCAATCGCCTGTTTTAATATATCAACGGCGTCGCTGAACCAGCCTTTCATAAAAAAGCACAGGCCGATTTTGTTCATAGACGATATTTTGTGTCTCGGCTCTTTGCGAGCTTCCTGCAGATAAGGTATTGCCTCGTCATATCTCTGATTTCTCATCAGCCGAACGCCATATTCATATTTGAGCCGAAGGTCGGTCGGATAATTTTCTATACAGAGCCGGTAATGCTCCAGCTCGGTGGTCAAAAGATGTTTTGTCGCTTCAGCAAATTCATCACGCCTTTTGTTATCAGAGGGATTTTTCTCAAGAGCCACCTTTGCTTTCCTGACACTTCTGCGAAGCATTCTGAGCGTTATTTCGCCGGCACGGCGTTTAAGCGTGAAATCCTTAAACTGCTCGAAAGCATCGTTAAGCAGCTTTATCGCCTCTTTGTCCGCATCATCGGTCTGCAATTCACCCATCGCATCTGCAAGCTTAAAGAAATTCTGAGGCGAATTATCTGCAGCAAGCACCTGGCGCGCCTCCGCTATCGCCTGCTGGCGAAAATCAACGCTTTTTATGACAGCCTGCTGCTGTTGAAGTTTTTCCTGAGACTCTCTATCCTTTATAGAGTCCCTGAAGTCGCCATCGCCGTCATATTTGCCCTTCTGCATAGTAAGGTTTGCAGTTAAATTTTTGAAATCATCAGCCAGCGCCGCATCGTCAGGTTTAAGCCTGCAGGCAAAACCGCAGGCATTGACAGCCTTGGCATATTCCTCTATTGACGCATACGAATCCTTCAAAAGCAAAAATGTTTGAAGGCTCGGTTTTTCAATCGCCCTGTTTGCCTCGAAAATCAAATCGGCAATCCACACGGCAGTTTTTTTTAATCCGCCTGATACGGCAGCCTTGAGCATCTGCTCGGCATAAGTCAGATTTGTAGGGTCTTTGGCAAGCAGATACTCGGCGCTGAGCATATTTTCGAGCGGCGTTTTGCCGCGAGAATGCCTCATTTTATCGATCACAGAAGGTTTCTTGCCGCCTTTGGCCTGCCTGATTAACGAGTTATGGCGCAAAGGCTTATGACCCTGCTCAACAGCGTCAGGGGCACGCTGCAAACCTTCGATAAACATATCTATCGCATAATCGAAGTTGTCAGTGGCCGCAACCTCCTCGGCCCTTCTGAAAAAAGGAACAGCTTTGCTGAAATCGTCATTGTTATTTTCGATTATATCTGCCATAAAAGACAAAATGTCTCTATTAAAACCCTATCTTAAATGTATAATGCTAAAATAAGTTATATTCCTTGTCAATAATAAAGGAATAACAGAAGCAGTCCTGCGGCTACAGCCTGACAGCAGTTATGATTCTATCGTTGTTATTGAAATCTTTTTCGATTTTTATCGGACTAAAAGCGTTTGAATCCTCAAGCAATTTTTTAACTGCCGGCCCCTGAAGAAGGCCAATTTCAAGTAAAAGAGCGCCGCCTTTTTTCAAGTGGCTTCCTGCATCAGCAGCTATCCTTCGATAAATATCAAGACCGTCCTCTCCGCCATCGAGTGCAAGTTTGGGTTCGTATTTTTTTACTTTCTCATCAAGATTTTCATATTCAGCCGCGCTAACATAAGGCGGATTACATACAATCAAATCGAATTCCTTTACATCAAGCTGATTGATTATCGGTTCAAATAAATTCCCCTGCAAAAGCTCAACTTTGCTGTCGAGATTATATTTTGCAATATTTTCAGCGGCAATGCTCAATGCATTATCGCAAATATCAGTGGCAATAATTTTCGCATCGGCAAAATTTTTTGCTATCGCTGCCGCGATACATCCGCAGCCGGTGCATAAATCGCAGACATACTGCCGTCCCTGACGATTTCGCAAAAATTCTATAGCCCTTTCGACAAGCAACTCCGTTTCAGGCCTGGGTATTAGACAAGCCGGGCTGACTTTAAATGAAAGTGAATAAAACTCGCACCTGTTCGTAAGATATTGAACTGGTTCATTCTGCAAACAGCGATCTACCATATTGTGAAGCTTGTCAAGCTGCTCTTTTTGGACAGGCTGGTCGAAATTCATATAAAGCTGGATTCTTTCCATTTCCAGCACAAAAGACAAAAGCAGCTCGGCGGTGAGCCGAGGCGAGTCGATTTTCTTTTCAGTAAAATGACTCACTATCCAATCGAGCAATTTTTTAATAGTCCAGACTTCCGCCAAATCAGCCTCCGGCTGTTAAAAGTTCCTTTTCGAGTTCTAAAATAAGCGAATCAACATAATTGGTATCTACAGTTTTTTTACAGTGAGCGGATATATTTCTCCTGTGGCCTTCCGCAAGCCTTTCCTTAAGCGGCACTACTTTATCGTGCATAACTCTTTTATCTGCGTAATAAACAATTTTTTCTTCGATTGTTTTCGGCTTGAGCTTTTCATCAAGCAGCGATTTATAGGCGTGCTTTTTTATGGCAAGGGCAAGAGCGGGATATTCGTCTTTCAAAAATTCATAAGCGGCATCTTCGTGCCGGAGGCCGTTGTGTCGCTCTTTTAACTTTTGCCATTTCTCCAAATCCTGTTTGGTTATCGGCTCATCAAAAATATCATTCAGATGTTTTTGAATATCGCAGACCCTCATAATATCGTGTAATAAACAGGCTCGATGGATGAAATCAATATCCACTTTAATACCATTTGCTGCGATTTTTTTGGCAAGCTCGACGGCGAAATTTGCCGTAACCTCGCAGTGCCTGATAATATGTTTCGGAGTGTGGCACTGCTTCAACAGTTCAAAGCTCTGTTCAATAGTCGGAATTTTATAATTTTGCATTTATCAGCTCAGCAACTTTTTTGCCGCTCTTCAACATTCCGCCAAAAATCGGTCCCATCCGGGGCAGGTTATACGCGGAGCATACGCTCATACCGGCGACGTAAAGACCTTTGAATATCTCGCCTGTTCTTTCGACAACGCCTTCTTCGGAAGATTCAACGTCCATAAAACCTTCACCGATTTTCTTTACGTGAAAATCCTCTTTCCTGTTCTTCAGCATCGCCACAAGTTCAGCGGGATGGCCGCTGGCATCGACCACAAATTTTGCGCTTATGCAAAACGGGTCAACGTGAAGTTTGGCAAGTTTAATCCCTGTGCCGTTTACGACAACGCCGCAAACAGCGTTTTTCTTGACAATAATATCCTCAATTTCCGTTAAATTAAATATAACCGCTCCCGCAGCGATTGTCTTGCTGCAAAGCGTTGTGGCGAATTCGACTGAATCGACGATAGTCAGACCGTTTTTCTTTTTTGACGGAATTCCTATTTCGTCGAGAATTTCGGAGTCTTCAAGGACGATTTCATTAAAGCCCGCTGCGCCGCCCCAGATTCCGCCTCCGATAGCGAGTTTCTTTTCAATAACGGTTGTCTTTACGCCTTTTTTAGCCAGGTAATAAGCCGCTGTAAGACCTGCAGGGCCGGAGCCTGCGATAACAACGTCATTCTCAAGCCTGTCGAGCAGTTTTTCGGTATATTGCTCAATGATTGCCCTGCTGATTTGGATTTCTTTCATTTTTTCGCTTCCTTTCATTTTATTATATACAGTTAATAAAAAAACGCACTGCCGAAAGGAAGCGCGTTTCGAATATTTTTTGTGCCTCCCTTCGCAGGTATTACCGCTGTTCAGGTTCAAAGGGTCGCCGATTAACGGCCTCTCAGCCCCGATTCTGAAATCTCAAATTTGAAATCTCAAATGCGGGACTCCCCTGTCACTTGAAAACCATATTTACTTTTACATAATTCTATATACTATCCGCCGGGAAAAAGTCAATTTTCTTTTTCCGGTAGGTGTTTCTCCAAAAACGCGAGCAAACGAGGTATCTCGGCTTTTGCGGCTTTCCATATTTCATGCAAGTCAACGCCGCGATAATGATGGATAAGCTTGTCTCGCATACGAGCCATCGCCGACCACGGAAAATCGGAGTTTGCTTTCCTGAAATCTTCGGAAAGCAGTTTAGCTACTTCTCCTATAACAAGAAATTGATGAATCACCGCAGATTGTGTTTTCTGGTCTTTGTTAAACTGCTCAAAATCCATCCTGTCTATAAACCCGACTATCTGACGACAGGCATTTGCCATATCCAAAAGCAAAGATGCGTTACGCTGCATAGATTACCCTTGCGCTATCAAGAATTTCCCTGCGGCATATCCAGTTTGGATTTTCTTCCACGGCCTGCCGGCTGATAAGGTCAACCTCCCTGGCAAATAACTCGACAAGTTCATTTTCCATACGGTAATGGTCGAACATACTCCAATCGGCATCCGGGGTAAACATAACCAGTAAATCCAGGTCGCTGTCGGGACGAAGCTGGCCGCGCACCGCAGAACCAAAAACTGCCAATTGTTTTATTTTCCATCTGCGGCAAAAATCTGCTATTTTGTCCTGCCCCACTCCAAGATTAACAAGGGTCATTTTAATCTCTCCAAAATTAAATTCTTATTGTTGTCTGATTTTACGCAAAGATTAACAAAAAACAAGTTAAAATTTCACTTTTCTTATCGGCCTTGTAATTATCGCTGTTTGGCACTATAATACCCTGTTTTATTTCAGGGAAAAATTATGGCAAAATTGACTAAACTCGAAGACCTTGTATCACTTTGTAAAAGGCGAGGTTTCATATTCCAATCCAGTGAAATCTACGGCGGACTGGCGAGCTGCTACGATTACGGGCCGTTAGGCTCGGAGCTGAAACGCAATGTCCGCAACGAATGGTGGAAAAACACTGTGCAGATGAGGGACGATATAGTCGGCCTCGATTGCAGTATATTTATGCACCCATTAGTCTGGAAAGCATCCGGCCACGCTGATAAATTTGCCGACCTCGTAACTGTCTGCAAAAAATGCAACGTCCGAAGTCGTGTTGACCACCTGGCCGAACATGCTGAAGAACATACTGAACATATTTCAATCGAGGCTGCTCAAAAAGACGCCAAGGACCTTTCAAAAAAGGTCTGCCCCGCCTGCGGGTCGGTCGGAAAGTTTACCGAGCCAATACCTTTCAAGCTGATGTTTGAAACGCAGATGGGAGCAAATGCTGACGATTCGATGGCAATATTTTTAAGGCCTGAAACCGCTCAGGGAATTTTTGTGAACTTCCGGAACGTTCTCGATACGACGAGGGTGAAAATTCCTTTCGGCATCGCACAAATCGGTAAAAGTTTCAGAAACGAAGTAACAACAAAAAGATTCATCTTCAGGACAAGAGAATTTGAACAGGCTGAGATTGAATTTTTCTGCGCACCCGGCACTGATGAGCAATGGTTTGAACACTGGAAAGAGTTTCGCTTTAACTGGTATCTGAATCTGGGTATAAAAAAGGAAAACCTGCGAATGCGACCGCACGAAAAAGATGAGCTTGCTCATTACGCAAAGGCCTGCGTCGATGTCGAATATAAATTTCCGTTCGACACAGACGACTGGCAGGAGCTTGAAGGTATCGCAAACCGCACAGACTTTGACCTCCGCCAGCACCAGAGAGGGATGAGAACCCTCAATGCCTGGTATGAAAAGAAAGGAGACTTGTCGAAAATCGAACTTAACAGCGAAGCGGAAGATTATCAGAAAGGGCCGCTAAGCTATTTCGACGAAGAAGGCAAGCAGCGGTTTATACCTTATGTAATTGAGCCAAGTGCCGGGATAGACAGGAGCTGTCTCGCGTTTCTGGTTGATGCTTATGATGAAGACGAGGTCAACGGCGAAAAAAGAAGTCTTCTTCGCTTCCATCCGGCTCTTGCGCCGGTAAAAGCCGCCGTTTTTCCGCTTGTCAAAAAAGACGGAATGCCTGAAATCGCAAGAAAGATTTATGACGACTTGAAAAAATACTTTACCTGTTTCTACGATGAAAAGTCTGCTGTCGGCAGACGTTATCGCAGGCAGGATGAAGCGGGAACGCCATTCTGCATCACCGTTGACGGCCAGACAAAAGAAGACGACACCGTAACTATCAGAGAGCGCGACAGTATGAAACAGGATAGAATTAATATCTCACAGGTAAAACAATATCTGCGTGAAAAAATTGATTTGTAAATAATATTAAGGATTATTAAGAATGAAGAAGCTTTATTTATCGAAAACGGACAGGAAAATCTTAGGCGTTTGCGGGGGATTGGGCGAATTGACAGGAATGGATTCAACGCTCATCAGGCTTATTCTTGTTTTCCTATGCATTATTACCGGCATATTGCCTCTGCTTGCGACTTATATCGTCGCGGGAATAATCACACCTGAAAAACCGCAAAATCAATAAAATATAAGTATTTATGAAAAAATAGAATGTTGAAAAATGCCAGACAAAGGAACAAGAAAACAGCATATTCTTCCCCGAAGTTATCTGGAGAGATTTGCTCAAGAAGATAAAATTTGGGTGCTTGATTTTGAATCCAAAAAGCAATACCAGCGCAATATTAAAGATGCTGCTATTATAACAGATTTTTACACAGTGAAAACCATAGAAAAAGATGAAGACGACATCATCGAACAGAAATTTCTCGGTGATATCGAATCGCCTGCCAAAGACGCCATCGACCACACTATTAAAGCACGAACATTCAAAGACCGACCGCAATGGGACTATTTAGCTAACTTCACTGCACAAATGTATGTTCGAACACCATTGTTTAGGCAAATAATACTAGAAATTTATGAACACTCGGTAAACACGATGACAAAGGATATATTAAAGGATGAGGCGACTTTCAATATCGCAATGCAAAAAATCAAAGACAAAATAAAGCCAGACGCAATTTTAAGTTATGAAAAGGCCTTAGAAGTCCAGAAACACTCTGATATTACCGTAGATATTCCACGAACATATTATATTAAGCTTATGATGGAGTATGCCAATAAGCTGGTATCGGTAATAGGACAAATGACTCCGCACTTATTTTTTGCGTCTCGCCTGACAAAAGCGGATTTTGTGACAGGCGATGTCCCCATAATAGCGACTCCAAGAAAGTCTGATAACACGGGAACATGGCTTGGAAACCCCAATTGCGATCTATATTTCCCGCTGAGTTCCAAATGCTGCTTAGTACTAAACTATGACAGCTTGAGCACTGTCATCGAGATTGACAAAACAAGAATAGCGTTTATAAATCATCTTATGGCTTACAATTGTACGAGAATCGTATTATCAGAAAATCAAAATTTTGTTTGGATGCAGGAAAATAGGGTGATTTCTGATGATATACAACATTTGATAGCTTCGTGGGGTCCGGGAAAAAAGACCACCCCAAGGGCAAAAATTCCTGACGGAACAATTCCACCAGTTTGTCGGAATGATTGGAATCGCTTAACATCGGATGATAAAGATTAATAAGTTTTGAAAGTTGTATTTAAACTCAGGATAAAAAATGCTTAAAAATCTTACACGAATTTGCGATTTAAAAAATAATGTCGAAAAAAATGTAACCATCGGTGGATGGATTTACCATTCAAGGCCGAGCGGTAAACTAATCTTTTTAGTAATCCGTGACGGCAGTGGTCTTTGTCAATGTGTTATCGAAAAAGGGAAAATCAGTGATGAGCTTTTCGAGCAGATGAAAAAACTCTCAATGGAATCTTCGCTAACGATAACAGGTCTTGTCCGAAAAGATGATCGCAGCGTCGGCGGATACGAACTCGTTGTAACAGACGCTAAAATTATATGCGAATCAATAGATTATCCGATTACGCCGAAATCGCACGGCATAGATTTTCTTCTTAAAAACCGTCATCTGCATCTCCGCTCGCAAAGACAATGGTGCATCGGCAAAGTCCGTCATACGCTTGTCAACGCGATAAGACAATTTTTCAATGATAATGGTTTTACCCTGATTGATACGCCGATTCTCACCGGAATTGTCGGCGAAGAGGCGGGTAGTCTGTTTAACGTCGATTATTTTGGGATGCCTGCCTATCTAACGCAGACAGGCCAGCTTCATCTTGAATGTGCCGCCTTGAGTTTCGGCAAAGTCTATTGCTTCGGCCCGACATTCCGGGCTGAAAAGAGCAAGACTCGCAGGCATTTAACCGAGTTCTGGATGGTTGAGCCGGAAGTGGCTTTTGTCGATTTGCCGGAAATTTTGGAGATTGCTGAAAATTTTGTTTCGTTTATCGTCCAGGAAGCTCTTGAAAAAAATGAATCTGAGCTGAAAACCTTAGGCGCTGATATTGAATCCTTAAAGAAAATCACTCCGCCGTTTTATCGGTTGACCTATACTCAGGCTGCTGAAATCTTAAAAAGTCAAAAAACTCAGGATTTTCTTGCTGCACAATTAAACGAATTCAAGGCACAGAAAGAACAGATTGAAAAAAAGATTGCCGAACTCGAAAATGAAGCAAAAGGACAGATTAAGCAATGGCGGCAGGACAAAATCACTGCGGAATTGATAGACCTTCGTAGCGATTTAGCGGAAATTGAGATAAAGATTGAAAACAATCCTAAGCACGCAAAACTCGCCGCGGAATTCGAATGGGGCAAGGACCTTGGCGGCAGCGACGAAACGATAATCTCGCTTATGCACGATAAACCCATCTTTGTTACTCATTATCCCAGAGCGGCAAAGGCGTTTTATATGAAACAGGACCCGGAAAACCCCAAGGTCGTGCAGAACTTTGATACGCTGGCGCCGGCAGGTTTCGGCGAAATTATCGGCGGCTCAATGAGAGAAGATAGTTACGATAAACTGCTTGCTCGGATAAATGAGCAGGGCTACAAGGTAGAAAATTATGAGTGGTATCTCGATTTGCGAAGGTATGGCTCTGTGCCGCACGGCGGATTCGGCCTGGGCATTGAAAGAACGCTTGCCTGGCTCACCGGCGAAAAGCATATCCGCCAGTGCATTGCTTTTCCAAGAATGATGGATAAAATTTTAATATAAAGTTATCAGTTATCGGCAATTCGGTTATTGCCAACATATCGCCTGGGCTGTAAAATTATCTCCTATGCAAAGAGAAAACCACAAAAACGGTTATATAATGCTGGTTCTTTTAATCGGCGTAGTAATTTTGGCGATACTGTATATGATTGACCTGACCGCGATGTTCGGGCCGATAGGGAAAACAGACATTTACGCGGAAAGACCGTGGTTCGAGGAAAAAAGACTGCTCGACGAAAAAGATTTCCCAATTCTGCAAACCGGCAAAAAAGGCAAAGTCGTTATATCGGAGCAAACAAAATTAACCAGCTCTGCTCAGCACAATAACGAAAACAGGGGCAATATCGAAATAACAATAGACCCAAACGGCAAGGCTTACGGCCGCTGGAACTGTGCCTATCAGTATCCCGACAGCGGTTATACCATTGTTGCTGAATTTGCCGGCAATATAGACCCGACAAAAATATACGAAGACAAAACCGGCAAAAATAAACAGCTTCTTTACTTTATCACAAAAGGGAATTCTCAGCAGACAAAAACAGACATCAAAACCAATAACCAGTTGACAAGCGAAGAAGTTATTTATGTTGTCGGCTGGATACAAAAGGATTATTCCGCAAAAGGTAAACTTTTCCTGATGACAGAAGAGGGCGGAAACGCTGAATACGATTGGCAGACAAATCAAAGTGAGCCGAATGCAGTCAAAAACAAATAATAGCGATAAGGAAACTATTTTAAAAAAGTTTTGTGATACATTCGGGACAAACGCTCAAATTATCAGCTCAGCAGGCGGCAGGGCGGAGCTGATTGGCGGACATACCGATTATAATGAAGGCTTTGTCATAGCCTGCGCAATCGACAAATCCTTCAGCGTCGTGGCACGCGCCCGCAGCGACAAAAAAATAATAATGTATTCAGATTGGGCAAATGCCGTTTTCGAATTTGAGCTTTCAGCAAATCTTAAAAGCACTAAAGAAGCCAAATGGGCAAACTACGGTATAGGCGTTGCAGTGCTGCTTGCTGAGGCTGGTTTGCTTAATTGCGGAGCGGATATTCTTATAACCGGTAATGTGCCTGTTGGCACCGGACTAAGCTCATCAGCGGCTCTTGAAGTTTCAATCGCCAATGCCCTTTTATCGCTCGGCAATAATGAAAATAACATAAGCAAAAACAAACTTGCCGCACTTTGCCAAAAAGCGGAAAATAAGTTCGCAAACAGCCCCTGCGGCATAATGGACCAGATGGTTGTCCTAAACGGCCGAAAAGACCACACACTGCTTTTAGACTGCCGAAGTTTGGCTGTTGAGCAATTGCCGTTCGATACCAAGAATTTTTGCATAATTGTTTTTAACAGTATGGTTCGTCACGAAGTAGGCGCAGGCAACTATGGCAGCAGAAAACAACAGTGCCAAAAGGCTCTTGAAATAATTCAAAAAAAATATCCCTTTGCAAAGACCCTTCGTGATATAGATACAGAAAAACTTGCAGATTTTAAAAAAGACCTTGACCAGACATTATTCAAACGAGCAAGTCACGTAGTCGGCGAAAACGCAAGAGTTCTTGCCGCTGCCGATGCTCTTAAAAGTAATGATATGAAAAAAATTGGCTCTTTAATGCATCAATCTCATTGCTCGGCTCGCGATTTATATGAAATAAGCTGCAAAGAGATTGATTTTCTGGTTGAAAAAGCTGTTGAATATGGCGCATTAGGTGCAAGATTGTGCGGAGGCGGCTTCGGCGGAGCGGTAGTTGCGATAGCAGATGCCAAAACAGCCCTGAAAATCAAAGAAAAAGTTTTTGCAGATTTCAAAAAGCGTTTTGGAATTGACAGTGAAATTTATATTGTCAGCCCTTGCGATGGCACAGGAATCTTGAGATTATGATTTCTGCCCGAATTTGCTTTTAAGAATTTTAAGCGTCTGGATAATCTTGATTTTTTGCGTGCATTTCTGTTCACATTTACCGCATTCGATGCACTCGCCGGGGTCTGCATGCCCGGCAGCGTTGTTGGGATTTAACTGCCAGCCATAAATGTCCCTGGCCCTGCTGTCAACTTTAAGACATTCACTGAAATACGCGGCCTGCATAAAACCGGGAACATATATACTCTTCGGACAAGGCAGGCAATACTTGCAATCGACGCAAAAACCACTGTTCTCTTTTGAAACCTTGGCAAGTTCCGCATTCAGCCGCTGCATCTGCTCGGCGGTAAATGGCTCCTTTTCATAATTTTCAATCGTCGACGTTATATCGGACGGCTTGCTGATGCCGCAAACAATTGTGTCTATATTTTTGTTGGTCTTGAGCCAGCGATGAGCGGTCTCGACTAAATCCGCAGGGCCAATCGCATTTTTTACAGCATCGTTCAATGGCGGCGAATCCTGCGAGAAAACTCCGCCGCATATCGGATTCATAACGATAGTCGCTATGCCTTTTGTATGCGCTTTGGCCAAAACGCTCTCATAAGTTCTTTCGAGCATATTATACGTAAAAAGTATTGCCTCGCACCAGTCTGCTTCGTCAATATATCTGCTGACGTTTTCAGGCATGGCGTGAGTCGTAAAACCCGTGTGTTTTACCAGTCCTTCCTTCATTGCCCTTAATATGCCGTCGAGCATTCCGCCTCTGCGAGTCACCTGAATATACTGCTCATCGTTATTTATGCTCCAAATCTGATAAAAATCGAGATAATCAACATCTAATCTTTTCATTGATTCGAGGATTCTTTTATAAGTGCAGTCCGTTGAAGTGTCGTCATTCGGCTCAACCTTTACATTCCAGGGACACCATTTGGTTGAAAGTATAACTTTATTTCTGTAGCCGTCTTTTAATGCCCTGCCGACTTTTATTTCGCTGTCGCCGTAGCCCCGGCTGGTGTCAATATAAATCATCCCTGCGTCAATCGCCTGCCTTAAAAGCGATACCGCCTCATTAACATCCTCAGGCAAACGCATTGCGCCGATACTTACAGGATGAACTCTAATCCCGCTGCGATTACCGAAATTAACGAGTTTTGTCTGTTTGATTTTCATCCGCCATTTTTGAGAGGAAATATATTATATTCTACCGGCCATATTTTTGCAAGTCTTATTTATTTTGGAGGTTATGGTTCAATTTACTACACATATCTTTTATGTGGTTTACTTTTTCGCTGCCGAAAAGAATTATCGGGAAAGCCGTTTTGTTGTGGCAAAGAGGTTCATTCATATCGACATATTTTCCGGCAAGCCGGCCGTCCGGCGTTCCCGGAATCGGCGAAAAACTTGCAAGCATTATTCGAACGCCGAGATTATTTGCAAATTCAAGCGATTCTTCGACTTGCTGAATTTCAAAGTTCGGATGGCCGAATACCTGATAAGCGATAATATTATTTTTGTCCGCACCGGCGGCAATCAGCGCCTTTACCGCGTCCGTAAACTCATTATCAAAAATCTTCGCCCCTGTCTGCCTTTGAAACTGCTCTGACCCGCTTTCAAAGCCAAGATAAAAACTTTTAAAACCCGCTTTTACCATTAACTCTGCAATTTCTTCATCTATGAACCTTGCATTAAGAGCGTTGGGCGTATGAAATGATATTTTAATTTTATTTTCGATTAAATACTGCAAAAATGGTTTTAAAACCTCATCGTTTTTGTATAAAAGCGCATCATCATAGAATGCGATATTCTTCACTCCAAGCGAAACAAGAAAATTTAATTCTTCAATCGCCTGCTTCATAGGCTTTGTGGAAAAGCCGTCGCCCAGCATCGGCACAACGCAATATGTGCATTTAAATGGACAGCCATTGGTTATTTTCATCGCGGCAGTTTCTATTTTTTCATAAACATTCCAGACCGGCAAAAACGAACCATCAGGTTTAATGTCTAAAAAATCCCACAATTTATTTTCTTCAGTAAAAACAAAGTCGGCACCGAGACTTTTGGAATGTTCCGGACAAATCATTATATATGGCCCGCCAAGAACGATTTTCGTCCTCGGCCAATGTTTTCTAATCATTTCGATAACTTCCCTGTATCCCAAATACCAGTAGGTCATAACGGTTTGAATAAAAACAAAATCGCAGGGGTTATGTGTTTTCAAATATTCAACAAAAATTTCAGCAGGCACCCCGAATCTCTGGAAATATCTTGGAATTTTGTCGAATACTTTGGGCTTTTGAATTTTCACAGAAAAGAATTTTCCTCTGCCCCAGTTGTCAATTTTGAATTGCGGCTTGTCTTTATAGAATTTGTGTTTCCTGTCTAAAAAATCGAAAATCTTTAAATCTGCGCTTTTTGCGATTTTGCCTGCGACTGACAGCATTCCCAGCGGTTTGAGCCAGAAATCGAACGCCGCGAAATCGTATATCGGCGGATTTACAAGAAGTATAGACGGTTTATCGTTCATTATATGCGTGTATGTTCTGACATTACAGGGCCGCAATGTCAACATTTTTTGGGCAGCAGTTGAGGATTTTCCTTTTTTGTTTAGCCGTTGCCGGCCAGTCTTGAGCTTGTCGAAGGAGCCTTTATCGAGTGTTTCAGTGCACTGGTGGCAGTTAAATATCGTCTTAAGGTATTTCTTCTCTAACAGTGCCGGTACGGGCACAAATTGGGCATCCAGTTCCTTTGCTTCTATTTGCCACAATAGCTTGCCATTCGTGACCTCTGCTGCATTGCCACCAGACTCTTTTGCCAGATTTAGCTCTAACATCCATGGGAGTCAAATTTCCATTTTTTGTGGAATGCCACTCTTTGGCCAGAGACGGATTGACCGTTTGCAAAGAATTTTCATCGCACACCGCTTTACCAATGCAGTACGGACATCCAGTTCCGTTGCTTCTATGGGAAAGTGCAGCTTGCCACTCGTGACCTTTACTGCATTGCCACCAGACTTTTTTGTTAGAACCAGTAGTAACGTCTTTGGGGGTTAAACTTCCATTTTTAGTTGGATGCCATTCCTTGGTTAATGCGGGGTTGAGCAATTGCAGAGAATTGTCATCACATACTGCTTTACCAGAGCAATATGGGCATCCTCTTCCGTTACTTCTATTATTTACTTTAGCTTCCCATTCATGCCCTTTGCTACATTGCCACCAGACTTTTTTGTTAGAATGAACCGTAATATCTCGTGCTATTAGCTTTCCATTCTTGGTTGGGTGCCATTCTCGAGCAAGCACTGGATTAATATCAAACAAACTATAGCCAGACATAGGTGATGGCAAAGTTGCCCATAGTTGTTTGTATTCCTTATCATTTGCATAGTTTTGCCTTCGTAGGTATGATTCTGCTGCAATTATTGATGGTTCATGTAAAGCAAACTCCTTCATTATCTTTCTAACTAATCTTGATGCAACGGCAAAACACTTTTCTTTTTTGGAGAAAAAAATATCTGATGAAGAGACCCTTTCGAGGCCATTCTCTCTTATTCTCATAAAATTAATCCCCTTGTCTCTGAGAAAGTTGCCTTTGGATTTGTCCTCTTCAAATCTATCTTGATGCCAATACCAGCCGTCAATTTCTATGCCAAGTCTTAATGCGGGAATATAGATATCACATTCTTTTCCTAAAATCTTTTTTCGGTGTACCACTTTTCCAAATATGTATCGCATCTCACACAATATTCTAAGTTCCAACTGAGAAGTCTGGGACTTACAATATGGACACCCAGTTCCATTGCTCCTGTTATTTACCGAAGTTTTCCACTCGTGGCCTCTGCTGCATTGCCACCAGACTTTTCTGCCAGAACCAGTAGTAACATCTTTTGAGGTCAAACTTCCATTTTTTTTATGGTGCCATTCTTTGGCTAATGTGGGATTAAGCGTTTGCAAAGAATTGTCATCACATACTGCTCTACCTGAGCAATATGGACACCCTTTTCCGCTGCTTCTATCCCCCACAACAGCTTGCCACTCGTGGCCTCTACTGCATTGCCACCAGACTTTTTTATTAGAACTCACAGTAACATCTTTTGGGGTCAAATTTTCATTTTTAGTTGGATGCCACTCTTTAGCCAAAGCAGGATTGAGCATTTGTAGAGATGAGCAATATGGACACCCTTTTCCGCTGCTTCTATCCCCCACAACAGCTTGCCACTCGTGACCTTCACCGCATTGCCACCATACTCTTTTGCCAGATTTGGCTTTAACATCCATGGGAGTCAAATTTCCATTTTTGGTAGGATGCCATTCCTGAGATAAGGGAAGATTAATTGTCTGCAAACAATCTTTTTTATGGACAATACGCCGCTTTCGTTTTGAACAGTACGGGCATATGTTTCCGTTACTTCTATGATTGACTGTATCTTGCCATTCATGGCCTTTGCTGCATTGCCACCAGACCTCTCTATGGGAATTAGCTGTAACATCTCTGGGAGTAAGACTGCCATTTTTCGTGGGGTGCCACTCCTTGGTCAATTCGGAATTTATTGTATGCAGGCAATTGTCATCGCACACTGCCTTACCAACACAGAACGGACACCCACTTCCTCTGCTCCTATTCGACACAACAGCTTGCCATTCGTGTCCTTTACTGCATTTCCACCATACTTTTTTATTTGAACCTGATGTAACATCTTTTGGGGTCAAATTTTCATTTTTAGTCGGATGCCATTCTTTGGCTAAATGGGGGTTAGCGGCCATAAAATTATTTTTTGCAATTGTTGCCATATGCTTCATTTGTGCTGACTCAAATTCTTCGATTAGAACTTGATATATTTTGACCTTCTCGATTCTCCCGGTTTCATAGAGTCGTTACAGTTAGGGATAACCTTCATTTACTTGAGTTTTTCAACTAAGATACTCACTACCCTTTCGTCGAGGGCTTCTTGCTCAGAATTCACCGAAATGCGGCGAATAACCGGCATTTTAAAGCAAATCTTGAAAATGTCCGAGTTAATGCGATTGTTATGCATTTGTTTTTTCTAATCCAGATCGTTTAATTGTAATAGCTAAATTTGAAAGTTGCATTATTCGTTTAATGAGCAGTTCAAACCATTCAGGCACATTGGGCGATAACACAATGGTATCAATCAATTCTGGTAAATTTACGCGTATGTATAAGCCAGCATTTTCAAAATTATTCATATTTTTCCCAGAATACTCTTCCGTCGTTAAAGGTTTACCATTTATATTGACACACGTTGGTGTCTTAATACTCATGGAGGTAATTCTGACTTCATTTTCATGACTATATTTATTTTTATCTTTTAAAAAGGCACGCTCATGTGCTTGGTTCGCCTCATATGAACTTAATTCGTAACTGCTCAGATCGACGTATTTCACTTTGCCGATATGACTGAATTCTGGATAAACGTATATATAGGTAGATAATTTGCGAATGGTTGACTTTATTGCAACACCTTCTGTGCTTCCAACATATTCATCCCACATTTGTTTCGATTCATGTTCACCAAGAAACCAACAGTTGACAACGGTTAATTCTCTTCCATCTTTGACGTTCTTAATGAGCATTTCGTCAATTTGTTGATGCAAATCGGGATGGAATAATTTCTTCAACTTTTGATGTTCATTATGCATTTTATTTTGAACTTTTGAGGGTATATATCCTTCAAACTGATCTTGCAGAATGTTTAGCTTTGGAAACCATAATGCCCCATATACCAAAAGAGATATAAATTTAGGAAATGTCAAATAACGCCATACAACATTATCTAATTCATTTTCATCAATATTTTTAATGTTTTCTTTTTTTATTTGCATCGAACAATGATTATACAGTTTTATACGCCTTTTACCCGCCTTTGGCGGATTTGATTTTCTTCTGTCTCCTGTGTTCTGAGTTCTATGTTCTGTATTCTGCACAACATTCTATCTCTTTTTCTTTTCAAACTCAACGAATTTTTTATGCTTAAAATATATCGGCGGAATCAGCGTAATTAGCGTTTAACAAATAAAAACTTCGTGTCTTGGTGTCTTAGTGGCTAAAGTTCCGCTATATCGACATTCTTCGCAGCGGCTGTTTCGTCGAGTCTGCCGACGGGTGTTGTTACCGGAGCGGCTTTTAATTTCTCAGGGTCGTTTTTCGCCGTTTCGGCGATTGCTTTCATAACCTCGATAAACGCATCGAGGGTTTCTTTGCTTTCTGTTTCTGTCGGCTCAATCATCATCGACTCTTTGACAATTGCTGGGAAATAAACCGTAGGCGGATGAAAGCCCGCATCAATCAGGGCCTTGGCAATATCTATCGCGTGGACGCCATTTGCTGTTTGTTTTTCAGCGCTGAATACGCATTCATGTTTGCAGATTTGCGGAAATGGAAGGTCGTAGTAATCCTTAAGTTTTTCTTTTATATAATTAGCATTTAAAACAGCGTTTTCTGCAGCCTCTTTTAAGCCTTCTTTGCCTAACATAAGGATATAGACATAAGCCCTCAGGATTATCGCGAAATTGCCGTAAAACGGAGCGATATAGCCGATGGACTTTGGCCGGTCATATTCAAGAGCGAAGGTCCCGTCATTTCTTTTTACAACAATCGATACCGGCAGATAATCCAGTAATTTTTTCACAACTCCCACCGGTCCCGCACCGGGACCGCCTCCGCCGTGGGCTGTGGCGAAAGTTTTATGAAGATTTAGATGGACGATATCAAATCCGAAATCGGCTGGTTTGGCTTTGCCGACAATCGCGTTGAGATTTGCGCCGTCATAATAGCAAAGGCCGTCAACGGAATGAATACAATCGCAGATTTGTCTTATATTCTTTTCAAAAATCCCCAGCGTGTTCGGACAAGTCAGCATCAGCCCCGCTGTTTCGTTATTTACCACACCTTTAAGAGCGTCAATGTCCATCATTCCTGCACTATCGGAAGGCACTGAAACGACCTTATAACCAGCAATAGCAGCAGAAGCAGGATTTGTGCCGTGAGCGGAATCAGGTATCAAAACCGTTGTTTTTTTATTGCCTCTGTCCCGATGGAAAGCTGCCATAATCATTATGCCGGTCAGTTCGCCGTGGGCACCGGCCATCGGCTGCATTGTAAAACCCGCCATTCCTGTTATTTCACAAAGCAGCTTGTCCATATCATAAAGCACCTCGAGCGCACCCTGCGTAAGAACGCCGCCCATTCTCAATTGCGGCATAAGCGGATGCAAATGCGCAAAGCCCGGATATGATGCGATTCGCTCGGCAACCTTCGGATTATATTTCATCGTGCAGGAGCCGAGCGGATAAAAATTAGTATCGATACTGAAATTCCTTCGGCTAAGCTGCGTAAAATGCCGGACAACATCAAGCTCGCTCAATTCAGGAAGTCTGGCGTCCGCACTTCTCAATAATTCCTTCTTTATGTGTATCGAGGTCGGAACATCGCTCGAAGGCGGCAAAACGCCGCCTCTGCCAGGAACGCTTTTATCGAAAATCAGCTTCAAAGGACAGCCTCCAGCGATTCAGCTAACATTCCTATCTGTTGTTTGGTTCTTTTTTCAGTAACGGCAACAAGCAGTGAATTTTCCATTCCTTTATAATACCGGCTCAGCGGAAAACCTGCCGCGAAACCTTTTTCAATCAGCTTGCCTGCGACGTCAGCCGCGTTGGCGGGCAAATCAAGCACAAACTCATTGAAAAACCATTTCGCTTTAAAACGGGGCCGGACGCCTTTTATAGCAGTCAGCTTCTGCCAGGCGTAACTTGCCTTATCGGCACATAATTGAGCAGTTTCCTTCAAGCCCTCTTTGCCCAGCAGCGACATATAAACAAGAGCCGTCAGCGCACAAAGCGCTTCATTGGAACAGATATTCGATGTTGCCTTGTCGCGTCTGATATGCTGCTCACGAGCCTGAAGAGTTAGGCAAAAGCCGGTTCGGCCCTGATTGTCTTTTGTTCTGCCGACGATCCTGCCGGGCATTTTTCGCACGTAATCTTTTTTCGTTGCCATAAAGCCAAGATAAGGCCCGCCGAAAGACATCGCTAATCCGAGGCTCTGACCTTCGCCGGTTACAATATCGGCGCCCATCGCGCCGGGCGTTTTTAAAATCCCAAGTGAAATAGGATAGCAGGAAACAATCAGCAGAGCGCCTTTGCTGTGAGCGGCCTGTGCAAGGTCGGTAAAATCGTCAATACATCCGAAAAAATTCGGGTTCTGCACAATTATCGCAGCAGTGCTTTCATCAAGTCTGCTTAATAAATCTTTTCTGTTGATAAGGCCTTCGGCATTTTTTGTTTCTTCGAGGTCAATTTTAAGATTTCTCGTATAAGAATGAATCATCACGCGGTAAATTGGGTTGACGCTGTCGTCGATGAGGATTTTATTCCTGCCGGTAATCCGCAGCGCCATCATCATCGCCTCGTATAAAGCCGTGCCGCCGTCGTAAAGCGATGCGTTTGCCGCCTCCATTTCGGTAAGCCTGCAAATCGCCGATTGATATTCGAATGCCGCCTGCAATGTGCCCTGCGACACTTCCGGCTGATATGGCGTGTAAGCGGTATAAAATTCGCCCCGGCTGATTATCGAATACACAGCAGCCGGTATGAAATGGTCGTAAAACCCGCCGCCTAAAAAACAGGTCAGATTTATATGATTTTTCGCCGCAAGTTCGGCAAGATACTCTCGCACTTCAAATTCGCTTTTGCCGGCAGGCAGATTAAAATTCGCTGCTAAAAATTCCCTGGGGATATCCGCAAACAAATCGTCCATCGTCAGGCCGATTTGGCTGAGCATCTGCTCTTGCTGCTGCGGCGTATTCGAAATAAAAGACATCCTGCCCTCTGCGATTAAAGTGTTCCAAGATATTTTTCGTATTCTTTTACAGTCATCAGCTTGTCCTTGTCGGCCGGATTAGAAATTTTTATTTTGCATATCCAGCCGGCCTTGTAGCAATCCTGATTTATAAGTTCCGGCTTTGACGAAAGTTCGTTATTGACCTCCGTTACCTGCCCGGTAAGCGGACTGTAAATATCGCTCGCGGCCTTTGAGCTTTCCGCAGTTGCTAAAATATCGTGAACGCCAACCTGCTTATTAACGGCGGGAAGCTCAACAAACGTAATTTCGCCTAATGCTATCTGAGCGTAATCGGTTATTCCCACCGCGGCGATGTTGCCGCTAATCTCTGCCCATTCGTGGTCTTTCGTATAATAAAGATTTTCCGGGAACATCTTGGACTCCTTTTTAGCCACAAAGGCACTACGACACTAAGTTTTTTTATTTATCTTTCTTTGTGCCTTTGTGTCTTCGTGGCTACGTTTTTAAAATTTTTCAAATCTTTCAATTACTTTTCCAGCAAGGTCTGCCGTCAGACTATCACCAATATTGACTTTTTCGCGTCTGCCCTGCTGAATATGACTCTGATTGCGGGCAAGATAATAAACGCCGACTGAATTGTCCACAATATTATATTGTTTCTCAATAAGGGAAAGCATTATTTGTTTATCGCCGACGCCGGCACAGCTCAAAATGTGCCCGATACAAACGCCATTTTTATTTAATATTCCATCGAATTGCCTGATAGGCCTTATGCCTTTGACGCCGTCAAATTCTAATCTTGCAACTTCAGTCTTAAAATCAACAGCTTTTTTTATAAGGGCTTTTTTGCCGATAAAATCAGGTTTTTGCAGTTTTACCGCCCAGCCGTAACCTGCCTGGAACGGCGAAATATTAAATTCGCCCGCAAGTTCGTGCCCATAAAGCGGCAGCCCCGCTTCAATCCGCAAACTATCTCTTGAAGCAAGACCGCAGGGGATTACGTTTAAATTTTTCCCCTTTTCAAGAATAACGTCCCAAAGCTGCACCGCCTTTGAAGGATGAACAAAAAGCTCGAAACCAATTTTAGCGCCTGTATAGCCGGTTCTGGAAATAATTACGTCAACCCCGCACTTGCTTTGTATTCTTTCCGCTGGTATTTGTTTATCATTTTTAAGAATTGGTATAGGCATACAAGCAAGTCCTGAATTATGGCAAGAATGTGGAGCAGGTGCGGGGTCAAAGTCTCTTGTCTTTGCCTGCATAAATGTAAATGGTTTTATGCCGCCAAAGTCAGCACCAAAAATATTTTTTAGACACTCTGCTGATACCGGCCCCTGAATCGCAATATCGACCCTCGCATCAGGCAAAGACGGATTTTTGAGGTCTTTGATTTCAATCTGCTTCGTGCTGTGCGGTGATGAATCTTTTGAAATTTCAAATTTGAGATTTGAGATTTCGTTTATCCAGTCCTTTACCTTTTGCTCATTTGCGGCATTGGCAACCATCATATAATTATCATCGGCGAAACAATAAATTATCACATCATCAATTATATCGCCCTCAAAATTGAGAATGTAGGAATATTGAGCTTTGCCGGGTTTTAAAAGTGAGACATCATTTGTGGTAAGAATATTTAGAAAATCCTGAGCCGTTTTGCCCCTAATTCCCAAAACTGCCATATGGGTGCAGTCGAACAGCCCCGCAGTCTTGCGAACCGCCTCGTGTTCGCGGGCTTGTGATTTGAACCATAGCGGCATAAGCCAGCCCGCAAAAGAAACTATTTGGCTCTTGCCGGTAAGAGCCGAATGTTTTTCAAACAAAACCGTCTTTTTTGCATCAGCCATTGTCAAAAATTGTATCATAGTTTCCGGTTTTCGGCAATTCAGTTATCAGCAAAAATTTTAAACCGATAACTGATAACTGTTTACTGAATTGCTAATTTTTTAATAAACAATTTGATGCTTTCTTTCCTGAATTCGCTCATATCCATTTTCAATAGTTCACTTCTGAAAGGCTCGTTCCTTAAAATCGGAAAATTCAGCGGCGCATATTCCTCGTCGCCGGCCTGGATTACAAATTTATCGTGTGCAAGTGCGCAGATAATCCGGTTTTCCGGTTCATCGTTCATCCCGAAACGAAGTCTTTTGCCTGCGGTTTGAAAAGTGGTTCTCAATCGCATTTTCCCCCTGTTATTTGTCATACTGACGCCGATATAACCGGTGCTGCTTGTAGTTGTTCGATTAAGTGAATTTTGTCTTGGGCTTACTATTCGCAGTTTACATCTTCGATTGTCTAAGGGATTTCTGTTAATATGGTCAACAAGTTCGTTCCTCCCCGGCTGCATCAGCAATCTTGCAAGTGAATACGTTTTATCGTCTCCTATTCGACAGCGTATTATTTTATTTAGGAAGTTTATGCCTTTGATGGTTTTAAATTTACAATAAGGCCGTTTGGTTTTGTCTTTGACGATTCTGTAATAAATATCCTCGTCAACTATCAAAGTCCCGAATGGATAATTAATCTCAAAAAATTCCGGTTCCGCGTCATCCATTTTATTGCCTGTTTAAAAAGAAAACATAAGAAATTTATTTAGCGGCCGCCGTTTGAGGCGGCCTAACCTCGCCGCAGGCGAGCAATTTTAATCGCGTTTTCGTCCATCGATTGCGCTGTTCGTTTCGCCTGCCCCGTGAGACTTGCCCCGTTAGATGCGTTAGTTAGCTGCTTGGTGACGCTTTAGCTATCTAACTGGGGTGTTTCCTTCGGCTATCTCATCGGGGTTGAACGTTCAATTTTTATTTCCTTACTTCTTTACTTCCTGCTGTTCAAACTTGTCCTTTGGCTTCTTATCCGTTTTCACAAACGGTCTTACCTTATAAAGAGGGCAGGTAACGGCTGTGCATTTAATTATTTCATTTTTTTCCCAGCAGGCGCATTCTAAGCAGAAGGCTTTGATTGCCGCCGGTTTGTTGCCGTGGATTACGGCTTTTTCGTAAATTTCGCGGTAGATTTCCGGGACATCCTTTATTTTACGTTCGATTTTCTTATTTCTGATGCCGCTTGAGTTTTCTACTAAATTCATCTTGTTTTTCCCTTAAAAAGTTAAATATATATTTAATATGATTATATTTTAACAAAAATTATTAAAATGTCAAGCATATTTTATAAATTTTATACAATATTTTATAAATACTTAACAAATAAGGGGTTAAAAACGCCGAATTTTAATAAAATTTGAATTGTCATTTCGACCAGAGTCCCGACTTGTTGGGACGAAGTGGAGAAATCTGTTTTTTTAAGAATAAAAGGTTTTCTTCAAAGCATTTTGATTTTTCACCTTTTCGGGATATACTTTCTAATTCAAGGAAGAATAATTATGACGGAAGAAAAAACTGTATTCGGCAATCCTGACAAACCGATTCGCAAAAGAAAATTTCAATTTAAAATAATAACTCGTGGAGCGGTTATCAGGCTTTCGATTTTTGCTTTATTTCTTATAGTAATGTGTTTGTGGGGATACTTTATTATGATAAGAATGCCCGGGAAAAGTTTTAATGGACAATTGCCCGACTTGACGGATAATCAAATAGCTATTCGAAATGAATTAATCGGAGATGTTAATAAACTTGCCGATGAAATAGGGGAGCGTAACGTCTGGAACGAGAAGCAATATGCAGCAGCTGCCGATTTTATTGAAAACTCACTTGTTCAGGCCGGATACAAAATCTCCCGACAGAATTATCTGGCACAGGGAAAAAACTGTTGCAACATCGAGGCTGAAAAGAAAGGCTTAAAGAATCCCGAGCAGATTATAATCATTGGCGCGCACTATGATTCTGCCTATGGAACCGCCGGAGCAAATGATAACGCTTCCGGCGTAGCGGCAATACTCGCATTGGCACGCAATTTTGCCAATATTAAAAACGTTCACACATTACGTTTTGTTCTTTTTGCCAATGAGGAACCTCCTTTCTATCATACTGACCAGATGGGCAGTATGGTTTATGCAAAAAGCTGTCGTGATAAGAGGGATGATATCATCGCTATGATTTGTCTTGAAACGATAGGCTGCTATAGCGACAAGCCAAAAAGCCAGCGGTATCCTCGGCCGTTTAATCTCATATATCCCACTACTGGAAATTTTATTGGGTTTGTCAGTAATTTAGGTTCCTCTCGGAAACTTCTACATACCGTTATCGCTTCTTTTCGTAAAAACTGCCTGTTTCCATCCGAAGGAGGCGCTGTCCCTGAAATCATTGTGGGTATTAATTGGTCTGACCACTGGTCTTTTTGGCAGTATGATTACCCGGCAATTATGGTAACAGACTCGGCCCCATTTCGATATCAATATTATCACAGCCCGCAGGACACACCTGATAAAATCGACTATGAGTCTATGGCACGAGTCGTATCAGGCCTTGAAATGGTTATCGCCAAACTGGATAACCGCGAAAATTAAATTTTTGATTTTTAATATGCCTGCCCCGCGAGATGTTTACCCTGTGGGATGCTTGCCCTGTGAGATGCCGCAGCTATCTCATCGGGGTTGGGGCTGTTGAAAAAACATTCTTATTATTATTTAGCCCCTCGGCCTGCCGAGTGGGTTCGTTTTAAATCTTTTTTAATTTTTATATGTAGTTTTTATTTTTTATTTCTGATTTTGTTGTTCTCCCTCACATTGATTGATAGTTATCAACTATCGAATTTTGTCCCAAAATCCGTGAAATCCTCGCAATCCGCGGTTAAAAATCCTCAATAAAAAATTCCTCACCCTCTATACTCGTATGCAGTATACTGCATTCAAGCCTAGTGATAAACAGTTCACAACTGGCGGCTTTTTTGCTTTAAGGCATCTCTGCGAAGCGGGAAAATTCAAACCGATGTGCCGACGGCAAGCTTTATCCGCCTCTGGCGGATTACTTGCAAGTAAGGCATGCGGTTTGAATTTAATGGTGTTTAAAAAACACCGCCTTAAAGCAAATAACCGTGTTAATCGGTGTTAATCCGTGTCTAAATTCTCTGTGTTCTCCGGTTCTCTGTGGCTCGGTAGTGAATAAAATCAATGAAATCGACGTAATCAGCGTTTAATAAATAAAAACTTCGTGCCTTTGTGTCTTAGTGGCTAAGAAAATCCTTCCTTTTTGCCCTCCAATCCTGTATTTTATGGCGTAAGCCATCCCCAAGGGAATGCGTAATGAGAACGACGATTTTAAAAATAAACGACCCCGCCGCCCTGTCAAAGGGCAAGGTCTCGCCGAAGGCGGACGATATTGAAAAGCTAAAACAAGCCGCCGATTGCATCGGCCAAGGCGGTCTTGTTGTCTTTCCAACGGAAACAGTTTATGGAATCGCCTGCAAAGCTGACCAAAAAAGTCTCGCAAAGCTTGATGAACTAAAAAAAAGAGATATAGACAAACGATATACCCTCCACATAGGCGACAAAAACAAATTGGCAGATTTCGTTCCGACTTTAACACCGCCGGCAAGAAAACTGGTCGAAAACGCCTGGCCGGGACCTGTTACAATTGTCTTTGAAATTGACCCAAAAGATATTAACCTGCTCAAAAAGCAATTCGGCGAGAAAACGGTCGAATTACTATATAAAGACAATGCCATAGGTATCCGCTGTCCTGAAAATGATATTGCACGCGAGCTTTTAAACCTTTGTAAATTTCCAGTAGTTGCGCCAAGCGCAAATATTGCCGGCAAAGAACCGGCGACGAATGCTGAACAGGCGATTGAGCAGTTTACCTCGCCTGCGAAGCAAGGCGGGCTTAGCGGAATTGTAGATATGGTTCTTGACGGCGGCCAATGTAAATATAAAAAAAGTAGCACTGTAGTAAAAATCTCCGCTAATGGATGGGAAATCATCAGAGAAGGCATATATTCAGAACAGCAAATCCGCAAAATGCTTACTGTTAATATTCTCTTTGTCTGCACCGGCAATACCTGCAGAAGCCCTATGGCCGAAGGTTTTACAAAGAAACTGCTGGCCAAAAAACTTAGAACTAATATTGACCGATTGGAGTATATTGGTTATAAGGTAACGTCAGCCGGTATAATGGCTTATGATGGTATTGGCGCAAGTCCTGAATCTATAAGATTTTGTAATTCAAAAGGCGTTAATATTACCAGTCATTTAACGCAGCGGCTGACGTCTGAAATGATTGGACAGGCTGATTATATTTTTGTAATGTCCGAAGGTCATAGAAATGATATAATCAGGCTTTTCCCGGCCGTGGCGAAAAGGTGTATGCTTTTAAGCGACAGCGGTGAGATAGAAGACCCGATTGGTCGGGGATTTGAAGTGTATAAAGAAGTTGGCGAAATAATTGAAAAAGCGGTTAATAAAAGGATAGGTGAATTACTGAAATGAAAATAGCGGTTGCAAACGATCATAGAGGGATGGAGACAAAGGAGCAGATAAAGGCCATTTTAACTGAGCTTGGGCATCAGTGCATTGATTTTGGCATTAACGAGGAAGGGCCTGTGGATTATCCGGATTTAGCTTATGCGGCTGCTACTGCTGTCTCGAACAAGGAAGTTGACAGAGCAATCCTCGTCTGCGGGACGGGAATTGGAATGTCTATTGCGGCAAATAAGGTTAAAGGCATTCGGGCGGCACTATGCTATGATGAACTCAACGCCCGAATAAGCAGAGAACATAATGACGCTAACGTGCTGTGCCTAAGCGGCGATTTGTTAGGCTCCCAAGCCCTCCGCAAAATGGTCGAAAGCTGGCTAACCACAAAATTTGCCGGCGGAAGACATAAAAGAAGAGTCGAAAAAATAAAAGCTATCGAACAAGGCATCGACCCCAGAACTATAAAAATCAAAGGCCAATAAAATAAGAGTTTCGGTATCGGTTTTGGTATTAGAAACAGACCCCAATTCCAGTAATCCATAACCAGCAAAGTCTGTCGGCATTTCTAAATAAAGCCTTCATAAAAAAGTGGATAACAAAGAGGGGAATTGTAAGGAAGGGGGCGTGGCCACAAAGGCATCCGCCGTCGCCAAAGGCTATGGCGGGACAAGCTAAGACACGAAAAAATCAGCCACAGAGCGGCACCCCGATGAGATAGTTTCACATCTCACGGGGCAAGCAGGGTAAACATCCCACGGGGCAGGCAGAGATATTTTCAGACACTGATTAACACAGATTTACACGGCTATTTGCTTTAAGGCAGCCCCGATGAATCGGGACTATTAAATTCAAAGATGAATCCTTGCTTGAAATACATTTCAGCCCGATTCGCACTTTGAATTTTTACTGCTGCGCAATTGCGCCTTAAAGCAAATACGTCCAAAGCCTTGCAGAAACAAAAAAGAATATCGTTAGTTGTTTTTAACTATGCTTGTATGCAGTATACTGCATACAAGCATAGATACAGAGAAATCCCCGCCTACACGAGGACAAGTTTTTAATTGAGGATTTTAGAGTAAAAATTAATAGTTGATAATTATCAATCAACGTGAGGGAGAGCGGCAGGATTTAAAATTGAAGATTGAAAAATGAAGATTTGTAAAAGACGTAAAATGGTTGCGGTTCCGCCGTCGCCAAAGGCTATGGCGAGACAGGTGCGAAGCTCGTTACGTCAATCGTTATGCGTTTAACGTAACCATAAAAACTTCCGTCTTCGCTTCCTCCTTCGCTAAAGCTACGGAGGACAAGAAAGCTACGAACGGACAAGTCGGCGCGACAGGCAGGGCAGGCGACGGCTAAACAACCGGAAAACTCTCCTGTCGCTTTCGCTCCAAGCTCTGCTGACCCGGCGCTGACGCTTAGGGCTCTGGTTTGAAAATCAAAAATCAAATACCCCATTAGAAAACCGTTTCAAACGCAATGGTATTTGCCAGAACTTCGGCAAAAATATGTTTGATACTACTGTTGAGACAGCGGATTTTCTAACGGGGTAAGTAAAAAAATAATTCACAGAACAGGGAAAATAGAAAAAGGAAAAGAGGTACATTCATGATATAATTGCAGGAAGCTGTAAATGTATAGAATAGATACTATCAGGCCTATGAAAGGCGAATGAAATGAAAAAAATACCTCTTATCCTGTCGTTGATTGTCAATGTTTTGCTTGTTATAGCAGTGTTTAGCGTTCGTCTTCATTACCACAAGATGATATTTCAAACACTTTATGACGTTACCACATCTGAAGTCAGTTTTCACGAGCACATCCTGGCTGAACTTCAGTCAAAAGACGCATACAAAACCGAAGCAGTTAAGACCACGCTTGCAAAAAATATTCAAGACGAAAAGGAGTCTGCAGAAATGTGGAAAGCTGCGGCAGAGAGGAATTAGGCTGAAGTAAATTAAAAAGCGAAATGACCCCCCTCCCGCCAGCGGCGGGCAAGCGGGGATTTTATAATTGAAGATTAAAGATTTTAATTTTTACCACAGAGACGCAGAGAAAATAAAATATCAAAAATAAGCGGTTGTTCTTAATTATTTCCGGAACGATATTTTTTGTTTATTAACTCAAAGATATACAAACTTCCTCCAAACACGAGTCCGACAGTTCCGCCAAGCAGAATCGGATTTTTAGATATAAGAAAACTTAAAAGGATAAGAGCCGCATATCCGAAAAATTCAAATGAACGAACAATCGCAGCAGCTTTAAATGAATAAGTTGTTGTCGGCGATTGCTTCCAGTAAACAAAGTGTTTTTCCAGATATAGTATATCTCTAAGCAAATATCCAATTATAATGAAAAAAAATGCTCCGACCCAAACAAAGTATTCATTTGTTGTTACTTTTTCTTCCAACATCGCCTGCCTGAGAGCAGCCAACGTGCCTACTCCAAAGGCAAGCCACAATGAAAGTTTCAAAAAAGATTTCTTGTCGTATTTGAATTCAAATTGGGGGTCAGAATATATCGAATTTTTATAAAACAGACGACTTATTAAAAAAGCAAGATAATAATGCAAGAGATTCGATAATGTCCATATTAATAATGTTAGCACTGGGTATTGAACAATTAATCGTTCCATTTTTATATCCCTTTCAAAATAGGTGCCTGTCCCTAATTATCTCTTAATTATCTCTCAAAGGATAAATGTTTTTTCTCTGCGGCTCCTTTGTAGTTCGGCTATTTCAGTTTTACCTGTTCGTATTTCATATCTGAGCCGGACATTGTGCGGATGTTGTCAGGGGTCATTTTAATAATGACATACTGCGGGGCAGCGGGGTCGGGAATATGCTTCTTTAATTCCGGCAACTGCTTGTAAAGCCAGAGCTTTTCGGCGCTATCCGTGCTAATCGAACAAGGGCCGGCGATGCGGACGTGTTTGCCTGTAGAATCGCAAAAACAATATTCAGCGTAAGGGACTTTTTTGAGCTGCCTGATTTTGTCCGATTCACTAAAGGTCGCACATAATAACTGATTGTCCTTCCATGCAAGGCCGCCCATAGGGCGGACGCCGACGATTTTGCCGTCTGTCGTAGCCAAATAACCCCAGCCAACCTGTTTTACGAATTGTTTTAATTCTTCGATGTTCATAATAAATCTCCTTAATGAATAGTGAAAAATCCGAAATTCGAAGCACGATCCGCCTTCGATAAATCTACGGACGGACAAGAATCCGAAACAAATTCCAAATATCAATAACGAACCCAAATTAGCTGATGATGAGCAGGGCAATGTAAGGGACGATATTGAAGACAATGACAAACAGCTTGTATAACGCGACGAAGGAAAAAAATACCGTGTCGAAGGTCTGCCTTGAGATTGAAAACCATTTGCTGTTTATTTTGTAAGTAAAATCGACAAGGAAGATACAGGCAAGGGAGGTTAAAAACAGCAATCCTACATTAATAATCGTGCACCACATAAAGAACGCTCTGACGGCAACAATATCCATAATAAATCTCCTTAATTTTCGGTATGGGTATAGGTATCGGTAACGTCAAGTTGTTCGGTTATCAGTTTAAGAACATTAAGACGCCGTAAACAGCGTCCTCCCCCGCCACAGGTGCGGGGGTTAATCAATCGAAATAAATTATTATTTAGCAGATTCGATACTTTTCTTTGCTGCGGCGGCAACGGTATCGGCAGTAATGCCGAATTTTTCATAGCAGACTTTATACGGAGCCGATTCGCCAAAGGTCTTCATACCGATAAATTCGCCGCTGTCGCCGATATACCGTTCCCAGCCCATCTTAATGCCAGCCTCGACTGCGACCCGTGCTTTTACATTTGGCGGCAGAACCGAATCGCGGTAAGCCTTATCCTGTGCTTCAAACAGTTCCCAGCTTGCCATATTGACGACTTGAGCCTTGATATTTTCAGCGGCCAGTTTCTCAGCCGCTTTGAGCGCGATTTCCAGCTCCGAACCGACGCCGATAATTATTACGTCAGGTTTATTTTGTTTAATAAGCACATAAGCGCCCTTTGCAATTTCGGAGGCAGGCGGATATTTCGACCTATCCAAGACGCTAATATTCTGTCTTGTCAAGAGCAGAGCAACGGGGCCGGTTTTATGTTCGAGCGTAATTTTCCAGGCATAAGCGGTTTCATTCGCATCCGCCGGCCTGATAACCAGCATATTCGGTATGGCTCTCAGGACAGCGATATGCTCAATCGGCTGATGAGTCGGTCCATCTTCGCCGAGGCCGATAGTGTCGTGCGTAAAGATGAAAATTGTTCTGTATCCACTCATCGCCGCAAGCCGCACCGCCGGTTTCATATAATCGAAGAAGCAGAAGAAGGTTCCGCCATAAGGCCGAAGCAAATCGCTCGTTGCTATTCCGTTCATTATCGCGGCCATTGCGTGCTCACGAACGCCGTAGCGGATATAGCGGCCGAGGGGCTTGTCTTTCTGGAAATCCTCAACGCCTTTGAATTGTGTATTATTCGACGGCGTTAGGTCCGCCGAGCCGCCGAGGACTAACGGCATTTGCGGCATCAACATATCGAGCGTCTTGCCGGAAGCCGACCTTGTGGCCAACGGGTCGGGGCCGAACGTCGGCAGATTTGTTATCGTCGGGTCAGGATTATTGATTATTTTCGCAAGTTCCGGAAATTTTTGGGAATATTTCCGGAATTTTTCATTCCACTGTTTTTCAATTTCCGCGCCTTTTTCCTTCATTTTTTGCATATACTTAAGGACTTCATCCGGCACGACAAATGTTTTTTCGGGATCCCAGCCGTAGTTTTTCTTGATAAGTTTTACTTCATCTTCGCCTAAAGGGGCGCCGTGCGCTTTACCGGTGTCCTGGAAATTGGGGCTTCCGTAGCCAATATGCGTTCTTAAATTAATAATGCTTGGTCTGTTTTTCTCGGCCAGCGCATTTTTCAGCGCCTTTTCGAAAGAGAGCATATCGTTGCCATCGCCGCCGACAACCTGCACATACCAATTATACGCCTCGAATCTTTTTGCCCTGTCTTCCGTGAATGACAGACTTGTATTGCCGTCAATCGATATATGGTTGTCATCGTAAATTACAATCAATTTGTTCAAGCCAAGATGGCCTGCAAGAGAACAAGCCTCAGAGGAAACGCCTTCCTGTAAATCGCCGTCGCCGGCGATTACGAAAATATTGTAATCAAAGATATTCAGCTCTTCTTTGTTGAAATACGCAGCCAAATACTTCTGCGCTATCGCCATACCGACTGCATTGCTAATTCCCTGGCCCAGCGGACCTGTCGTCGCTTCCACGCCTGCTGTGCGTCCGTATTCGGGATGGCCCGGCGTTTTGCTTCCCCATTGCCTGAAGTTTTTCAAATCTTCAAGAGTCATATCGTAGCCGGTCAGGTATAAAAGAGAATACAGGAGCATACTGCCGTGGCCTGCGCTGAGGACGAACCTGTCGCGGCCGAGCCATTTCGGATTGGCCGGATTGTATCGCAGGTATTTCATCCATAATGTATAAGCCGCAGGAGCCATTCCCATCGGCATACCGGGATGGCCGGACTTTGCTTTTTGCACGCCGTCCATCGATAAGAATCTGATTGTCTGAATACAAAGCTCGTCAAGCTCATTTAGTCCGGGATTTACTTTATTCTGCATTTGTCATTTCCTTGTAAAAGATTAAAAACAGGTATTATAAGGAAAATGGCGATCTTGTCAATTATTGATGTAAATTCTTAGCCACAAAGGCACTAAGACATTTAATATTTAAAATTGAAGATTTAAAATTTTTAATGCTGGTTTTCAGTTATCAGTTATCGGTAATTGATTTTTAGAACGGTTTGGGTTAAATTTATAAAAATCGGGGGAATAAAAGTTTTGTGAATATCGGACAATTAAAAGAGGTTCAGGAAATAATCTCGCAATTGAAGGCCGATGACAACAGGGCGGTAAAAATTGCCGGGACGTGGGGAAGCTTTGCGCGCTTATTGGCACTGCATCTCTCTGAACAACTTAAAAAACCAATCCTTTATATAAGCCCGCATTTAGACGACGCAGATAATGTTGTTGACGACCTGATTGCATTTGGCGGGAAAACAATCGAGACTTTGCCGGGATGGGCAGGAGAGGAATTCATCGAGACAAGCGATGAAATCAGCGCAGCAAGGGCAAGACTGGTTTTGAAAATCAATTCAGCAATTGGTTCTAAAACTCTGGATTCCCGCTTTCGCGGGAATGACAATGCGCAGGGGATTATTTCTACTTCGATACAAGCACTTATGCAGCCGGTGCCAAAGCCGGAAAGCCTTTTGGAAAAAGGACTGCTTCTTGAAATCGGCAAACAAATCGAAATGGAAAAAGCGGCTGAGTGGTTAGTCGATAACGGCTTTGAAAACGTCGCACAGATAGATGTGCCGGGACAGTTCGCAAAAAGAGGCGGGATTATAGATATTTTCGCGCCGGTAACCACACAATCATATCAGCCAACGGCGGTAAGAATAGAATTTTTCGGCGATACTATCGAAAGCATAAGAATAATCAATTTAGACACTCAAAGGTCTGCAGAACATATCAATAAAATTACAATTACATCCGCTGCAATAAGCGATGAGACAACTTTTTTAAAAACAATCGACCCTGAAACAATCATTTTTATCGAAGAACCGACAGAAGTTCAGGAAGTGGCTGAAGTTTTTCTTCACAGAGTAGAAAAACCGGAGAAATTATATAAATGGAGTGAAATTTACGAGGTAATCGGCGGCTTTAAGAAAGTTTTTATAAGCAGATTCGGGGCAGATGTCGATAATATCGAACTGCGAATCAAAAGCACGCAGCAATTCGAACATAAAAACGCTCCCGCCTGGCCGGGACATCGAGAGGTTTTGCAGGAACTTGTGCAAACGGCAAAGCAAGGGTGGAATGTTTATATGTTCTGCGAGAACGCGGCGGAGGTAAAAAGGATACAAGAAATTCTTTCTGAAAATGTCGTCGCCGATAAATCGGCGACGAACGGGCGCCAAGTGTTGGCGGGGCTAACCCTGCCTATTGGGTTTGTGCATAAAGGCTTCATTATCGAGGACATTAAAACAATCGTGGTTACACATCACGAATTGTTCGGGCAGGCGATTGTCAGAAGACAAATGCGGCCGGTAGGCAGCGCGGTAACAATCGATTCAATCGCAGACTTGAATAAAGGGGATTATGTCGTTCATATAAATTACGGAATCGGGAAATTCAAGGGTATCGAAACCATTGAAAAGCAGGGAAAGAAATGCGAATTCCTGACGCTGCAATACGCTGATAAGGCGATTATCCACGTGCCGGCGGAGAATATCGGGCTTGTGCAAAAATATATCGGCACTTCCGCAGTGAGGCCGAAGCTGAATAAAATCGGCACCAGGAAATGGGAAAACCAGAAAAAGAAGGTCGCAGCGGCAACGGCGGATTTCGCTGCTGAGCTGCTTGAAATGCAGGCACGCCGGCAAAGCATCAAAGGCATAGCTTTTGGGGCCGATTCGAACTGGCAGAGAGAATTTGAACAATCATTTCTCTATCAGGAAACGCCGGACCAGATTAGCGCTATCGAACAGATTAAAGCCGATATGCAAAAAGAGCAGCCGATGGACAGGTTATTGTGCGGAGACGTCGGATACGGCAAAACGGAACTGGCAATGAGAGCAGCATTTAAGGCTGTCGAGGACGGCAAACAGGTTGCGGTGCTTGTGCCGACAACTGTGTTGTGCGTTCAGCACGAAAGAACATTTACGCAAAGGTTCGCGGATTTTCCTATAGCAATTGAATCAATCAACCGCTTCAAATCAAAGGCACAGGCGGCGGAAATTATCAAACGAACAAAACAGGGAAAGGTAGATATTCTCATCGGCACACATCGATTGCTCAGCGGCGATATTGGATTTAAAGATTTGGGACTGCTGATAATCGACGAAGAACAGCGATTCGGGGTCAAGCACAAGGAAAAACTAAAAAAGATGAGAATCAACGTCGATGTTCTGACAATGACGGCAACGCCAATACCGAGAACGCTGCATATGGCATTACTGGGACTGCGGGACATAAGCTCGCTGGCCACGCCGCCGCTGGACCGCAGGGCAGTTGTAACACAGGTTAAAAAATCAGATGCGGAACTGATAAAAAAAGCGGTGTTGCTGGAACTCAACCGGCAGGGACAGGTTTTTTTTGTGCATAACAGAGTGCAGACGATAGAAAAAATCGCTTATGAAATACAAAATTTGATGCCTGAAGTAAAAATTGCGGTCGCGCACGGACAAATGCACAAGCACGAACTTGAAAAAGCGATGATTGATTTTGTGCTGGGCGAAATAAATGTGCTTGTGTGCTCTGCGATAATCGAATCAGGCATCGATATTCCAAACGCCAATACGATTATCATAAACGATGCGGACAGGTTCGGACTTGCTCAGCTTCATCAGCTTCGCGGAAGAGTCGGGAGATTCAAATACAGGGCTTTCGCGTATTTCCTGCTGCCAAAGTCAAGAAGCATCAGCCCGGTAGCGGTAAAAAGACTTAAAGCAATAGAGGAATATTCGCAGCTTGGGGCTGGATTTAAAATCGCTCTGCGGGATTTGGAAATACGCGGGGCGGGAAATATCCTTGGACCGGAACAGTCAGGGCATATAAATACGGTCGGTTATGAACTCTTCTGCAGACTTCTCGCTGATGCGGTAAAGCGGCTTAAAAATGAGCCTGTTGAAAAAGAGCCGACTACAGTTATCGATTTGGGATTCTCGACATTTATACCGCGAAATTATATACCATCTGATTCGCAGAGAATGAATGTTTACCGCCAGATTTCGGCAGCGAGGACAAGCGAAGATTTGGCAAGATTGGTTGAGCAGCTGAAAGATATGTTCGGCGAGGTTGCAGAGGAAACGAAAATGCTTATTGATATTGCCGAGATACGAATACTCGCATCGAGGCACAATATACGGTCAATAACAATAATGGGGAAAGACCTGGTTTTCGCCTTTGATAAGGCAACTAAAGATGTCGGCAAACTTTTTGTAAAATCGCCGGGGATTGTCAGGATTCCCGATGCGGCAACGGTGCATATCAGGCTCGAAAAGAAATATTTTGAGCCTCAAACGCTGCTTGCGATATTAAGAAAAATCTTTCGCAAAAAAGACTGATACAAATTATAATCATACGTCGCCGTGCCGGCGACGGCTAAACAACCCCTCACCACAGGAGTGGGGGGCTAAACGGATTTTTCATCTACAGGATGTATATATGAACATTAAAAATTTAATCAGATTGACGACAATATGTATTGCGGCAATATGGTTTTGCGGCTGCGAAGAAACCGCCAGAAAGCCGGATGTAAGTGAAACGAGACTTGCAGCAGTAAAACCTCCTGAAAAGCAGGGAAAAATGCCGGCGCCTGCAGGCGGACTCGTTTTGTCCATCGAATCTACCGCAATAACTTCTGATGAGCTGATAGCACCTGTAAAATCAGAGCTGGATAATTTTGCTGCCGGGGGAGATTATGAACTGTTCAGAAAAAAAGCCCGGCCACTGCTTGCGGATGTCCTGCTGCAGAAAATTACCGATATAAAACTTTATGAAAAGGCAAAAGCCGCCCTGCCGGAAAACGTTGACAACGACATTATCGATAAAATAGTCGAGCAGGAAGTGCAGAAATTCATCGCTCACTGCGGCGGAAATTACGCTGTCGCCGAACAAATACTTAAAAAAATGGGACTGACCTGGCCGGAGTTTTATAAACAGCAGAGAAGAACTATATTAGTGCAATCTTTTTTGTCGGATGAAATGAAAATTGAAAAGCCAATAACCTATTCCGAACTCGTGCAGTATTACAATTCAATCAAAAATGAAAGTTATGCAAAGGATGCGATGTTCGAATTTCGGCTTATCGACCTGAACACAGAAAAATTCGCCGACCCAAATGACCCGAACTCAAAAGGAGACCAAAAAGCAATAGAACTTGCAAATCAGCTCGAACAGAAAATCAAAAACGGCGAAGATTTCGCAAAACTTGCGGAAAAATATTCTAATGACGAATCGGCAAAGAACGGCGGGCTTTGGAAACCAGCCCGGCCGGGGTCGCTCGTTGAACCTTATAACAAAATCGAGACCGTTGTCGTGGATATGAATGCAGGAGACGTTTCTGTGCCGGTATTTGCAAGAAATCATATTTTTATCGTTAAACTTGAAAACAAGCAGGCTGAAGCTATCGAACCTTTTGAAAAAGTTCAGGCTGAAGTCGAAACCAGATATATTTTGGAAAGAAGACAAAAAATGGTAAATGATATAATTAATAAAATCATATCGCAGGTTGATTTGTCGTATGCGGATAATTTTATTGAGTTTTGTATAGAACAAGCCTGGCGGTCAGCAAGAAAATAGGCACGAAGAAAAATTTAATTAAAAAAACTTTGTGCCTTGGTGCCTTAGTGGCTAAAAAAAGAAAAATGAAAAAGATATTTCATGGTATAGATTTGGTTGATTTTCCGCGGATAGAAGAAATGATAAAGCGGCACGGCAGTCATTTTTTAGACAGAATCTGGACGCAAACCGAACAACAGCAGGCCAGTGAGATGAAAAACCAGATAGAAAGACTTGCCGGCAGATTCGCGGCGAAAGAAGCTATTCTGAAACTTCTTGGCACAGGCTGGCGGGGGAAAATAGCCTGGACAGACATTGAAATAGTCAATAATCCGCTCGGCCAGCCGCAGGTGAGGCTGTCGGGCGAAGTAAGAAAAATCGCATCACAACAGGGTGCCGGCGATATAAGCCTAAGTATTACCCACACTGCGAATTTCGTTATCGCTTCCGCCGTCGCGATAGCAGAAGAAGAATGAAGAATAATCATTTTGATTGCATAGTAATCGGCGCGGGGCATGCGGGGATTGAGGCGGCGCACGCAGCAGCGAAAATCGGCGTCAAAACAGCACTCGTAACCATCAGCAAAAACACAATCGCAAAGGCAAGCTGCAATCCCGCTATCGGCGGAATCGCTAAAGGACAAATCGTCCGAGAAATAGACGCCCTCGGCGGACTTATGGGCATCGCAACAGACGCGACAGGAATACAATTCCGGCTCCTTAACCGCTCAAAAGGCCCTGCCGTCCGCTCGCCAAGGGCACAAATCGACAAATACAAATACTCCGACTTCGTCCGAAATGAACTTGAAAAAACAGATAACCTTACAATCATCGAAGGACTTGTCGCCGATATTTTGACAGAAAATAACCAGGTTAAAGGTATTCTCTGCACTAATGGTCAGGTTTATCACTGCAGGACAGTAATTGTCGCAACGGGAACGTTTCTTAAAGGCATAATGCACACCGGCAGCAAACAATGGCCGGGCGGAAGATTGGATGAGCCTGCCGCGAATGAATTGTCGGATTGTCTACGAAGAATCGGTCTTGAAGTCCAACGATTAAAGACCGGAACGCCGCCGAGGCTCGATGGAGAAACAGTCGACTACGATAAAATACAAATCCAGAACGGCGATGAAAATCCCGCGGCGTTTTCATTCATGACCGAAACGATAAAACAGAAACAAATCCCCTGCTGGATAACATATACAAATGAAAAAATCCATAAACTCCTGCTCGATAATCTTGACAGGGCGCCGCTTTACACCGGACAGATAGCATCTACAGGGCCGAGATACTGTCCGAGCATTGAAACGAAAATACTGCGATTCGCGGATAAAGAAAAACATCAGGTATTTCTCGAGCCGGAAGACGAAAACATAACAACGATTTACTGCAACGGAATAAGCACATCTGTTCCTGAAGATGTTCAGGAGCAAATGATAAAACTGATGGCGGGGACTGAAAACGCAAAAATTATTCATTATGCTTACGCGATTGAATATGACTACTGCCCTGCCATTCAATTAAGCCCGAGTCTTGAGACAAAAAAAATCGGCGGGCTGTTTCTTGCCGGCCAAATTAATGGGACAAGCGGATATGAAGAAGCAGCCGGTCAGGGAATCATCGCGGGCATAAACGCAGCGAGATTATTAGACAAAAAAGAACCGTTAATCCTCGGCAGAGACCAGGCATATATAGGAGTGATGATTGACGATTTACTAACAAGACAAATCGACGAGCCATATCGGATGTTTACATCGAGAGCGGAATGGCGAATGAGCTTAAGGTCTGATAACGCGGACAGAAGATTGACTCAAATCGGCAAAACGGTTGGACTTGTCAGTGAAAAACGCTGGGAAAAGTATCAGCTTAAACTTTCACAAATTACCGCACTTGCCGAGCTTCTTAAAACTACCCGCCAAGACGGTGTTTTACTCTGGCAGCTATTAAAGCAGCCGGATAATCCGCTGGCAGATAATCTGGGTGATTTACCAATAATAAAAAAGATGGGTCTTTCGCCGGATATTATTGAAGCCGTGAAAATTGATTCAAAATACGAAGGCTATTTAATAAAGCAGGAAAACGCAGTCGCCAAACAACGAAAAATGGAAAACTACAAACTGCCGCAGGAATTAGATTACGACAAAATCGAGCATCTTCGCGCAGAAGCAAAAGAAAGACTCAAACAGTTCCGGCCGTGGACATTGGGACAGGCAGGCAGAATCGGCGGAATTACCCCTGCGGATATTACGGTGATACAGATACATCTTAAGAAATTGAAAATTTAAAATTTAGAATTGAAAATTTACTGCATAGTTATACGGTTGGGTTCCGCCGTCGCTATAAGCTACGGCGAGACAAGTACGAGGCTCAAAATAAAATCAACTATCAAAAATTAGAGCATCTTAAGTTTTTCTGTTCCGCTTTTTGCTGCGCCGCCAGCGGAATAAAATGCTCTAAAAATGGCGTTTTGTCAAAACGCAAGATATCTCGGGTCGGTTAGTATAAAACTACCCTCCGAGGTCAGATCTCGCACGAAATCCTCGAAAAGTGAGAGTTTTTATGGAGTTTTTTATATAACTTCTTGTCTTTGCATTAGTTATGGTTATAATGTAAATTCTAAAATAAAAATAAGGACTTACGTGAAATTTCAAAACTCAAAATAAAGGACTTACGACAAAAGCAAAACGATGAACGAAACGAGCTGCGCATCCAACGGAATATCAAATCTTAAAATGCTATAGTAGCCACTAAGGCACTCCTTCGACATGCTCAGGACAGGCTAAGGCACGAAGACACAAAGATAATTTTAAATTCTTAATTGAGGCCACCTCCCGCCTGTGCGAGGGTAAACTCCGCCGGGATTTTTTCAACAGCCCCAACGGCCACTATTTATTTCTTATTTTTTATTTATCTTCATCATTCGGTGGCTTGATACTTTCGTGAAGTTTTGTGAATTTTGGAAGAATCGCAATTAAATCCTCGTCGTATTTTTCTAAAATGAGTAAAGATAAATACAGAGGAGGTAACGGCAGATCTGCGGATAGGCATTCAGGTTTAACGCCAAATGCACAAAGGAATGGATTGTCTTTCGTTGTTTCTGCATATGCACGAAATGCTCCATTGCAATTTGGATGGGCAAATTCGCAAAGTTCATCATATAATGCCCGAATGTCTTGCACACCTAACTTTTTCATTTCATTGTCAAGCGAATCAATCACGGTCAGGATATTTATGGCTGGAATATCGATATTCTCTGTAGTTTTTTGTTGCCGCTCGCCAAACATTATTCTCATTAAGATGTCGTCAATTTTACTCACATCTCCAGTTTTTACGACAGCATCTATCTTGATATAAGTATAGTAGAGGAGGGCCGCAGTCTCGAAAGCCGCCCTTGCTAAAATTAATGCTGGTATTATTGATCCTTCTTTGGATAATTTTTCCGAATTTTTTGCAATCTCATAACAACGATGCAATAGGCTCGCATGAATTAAATGTGCCTTCAGTGCGGTTTTCGAAATATCAGAAATGTTTTTGCGATTTACAGCTTTAGGTAGACGAGCTTCTAAGCGTTGTAGTTGTTTTTCCACTTCTACCCATGTTAAGTCATTGTCTTCTGTCATCTGAAAATGCCTTTATTTTTTTCAATATCATCGCACCAAAGCCGAGCAGTAAAAGCGTGGCGGGTGTAATCGGTTTTTTATTCCTGCATTGTTTTGACGAAACTGTCGGCCTCGGCGATTGATTTTTCCATTTCCGTTATCAATTTGCCCGTATCGGCTTCCATTGAGCTGACCTCGGTTTGAAGCGAGGCGACGGCCTGGGCATTGAGATTGTGCTTTAAAAACAATACCTGGTCGCGAAAAGCGGACAGAACCGGCTCGATTTTGCTCTCGGCCTGCTTCATCGAACCAATTAACTGCGTGTATCTCTGACGGGTCTGGTCCAGCTTTTTTTTACTGGCTGCTTTTAACTCGGCGTTCTTATACTGGTCAAGCTCCTTCGTCCATTCGTCAAAGAGAGCCTGTGCGACATCTTCAACATCGCTAATCCGTTTTTTGACGGCAGAGGCTTTCGATTCGCTTTTGTCGAGCTCGCTTTTAAGGGTGTCATACTTTTCCTGCAGCTTGCCGCCTTCGACATTGACAACACTCCGGAATTTGTCCAACGCTGAAGCAAACTGCTCCTTAGTCTGCTGCTGGGCGTCACGGGCATCCTTTACACGGTCAACAAGAATATCCCTTTTATATTTGCCGAATTTCTCCATTGTGCCGTAATAAAGACTCTGACAGCCTGCCGCAAACAACAATACTGATATTATCGCCGTTTTTTTCATTTTTCCGCTCCCTGGGAATACATAAATTCCGATATGATTTTACACGGAATCGCCGCTAAAACAAGACCGGAAATAAAAAAGAATTGAGAATAATGTCAGACTTGACTGCCGCTGAGGACAGTTACATCAGAGTCGGAAAATTCCTGTTCGGCGGGCCTGAACGGCAAAGGCTCTATAAACTGCACAGCCACGCGTTTTAAATAGCCACTTGCATTTCCTATGCGACAGACCTTTGCGGTGCGGGCAAATTTTCTTTCCTGAATAACACCTTCCGACGCAAAAAACGGCACGGAAAAACGCGCGGTAATTTGCTGGCCATTGTTGGGAACAACGCCGTTGTTGAAACAAGTAAAAGCCATGCCCCTGCTGCTTACGTCAACCAATTGTCCCCGTATAGCTTTGTCATCTCCTTCAGAATTAAACCACATACCGCCGCTGAGTTTCAGACGTTCCTCTCTTCGCCGCTCCCTGAAATCTCCGGAATCCGCCGGATTGGCAGGGACATCCTTCAAGACCCACAGCGTTTTCTCAACAACCGCTTTCCATTCGCTCTCATTAAAACCGCGGTCGATAATCTCCGGCGTAATATGCGATATGAACCTTGCGTTTTTAGGCATAACAACTCTTGCGCCGCAAACAAGCCTGCCGTTATAAGCATAGAGATTCAACGGAGAAGCGGTGGCAGCGGGACGATTCTTAATCGCTTCAGAAACGAGCTTTTCTATCTGCGGAATATCCATCCTATCGGCCTTAAAAAGATTATCAGACTATTGTAGTATCGGCAGTTGATAATGGGACTTTACTAAAAATAGCAGGTTGCGTTAAACGGTTGCGGTTACGATGTTCGTTACGTGTTACGTCAGACGTATAACGGCAACGAGATTCGCAACTAATAGACGAAAACTGCGTTATTTTGCGAGCCGGTATGTGTCCTGAGCTATCGCAAGCTCTTCATTAGTAGGTATTGCATAAACTTTTACTCTGCTGCCCTCGGAACTTATCAGACCTTCCTTGCGGATTGTCTTTTCGTTGGCCGCAGGGTCGATTTTTATACCTATCTGCTCCAGATTTTCGCAGACCTGTGCCCTGGCATCAGGAGCATTCTCTCCTATACCGCCGGTAAAGACCAGTGCATCAAGTCTGCCGAGAACCGCCGTATAAGTGCCGACATATTTTTTTATCCGGTAACAGAAAATGTCAAATGCGAGTTTCGCCCTTTCATTGCCGGCCAGAGCCTGGTCTCGCAGATTACGCATATCGTTTGAAACGCCTGATATGCCGAGGAGGCCGCTTTTTTTATTGCACATATTATTAAGCTCGTCAATGCCGTAGCCCTTCTCCGAAAGGTAAAAAATAATTGCAGGGTCAAAGTCGCCGGTGCGCGTGCCCATAACAAGACCCTCAAGAGGAGTAAGACCCATCGAAGTATCGACACTTTTGCCTTCTTTGACGGCTGTTATAGAACAGCCATTGCCGAGATGACAGGTAATGATATTAAACTGCTCAGGGTTTCCGCCAAGCAATTTGGCGGCTCTTTTGGCAACGTAACTGTGACTCGTGCCGTGAAAGCCGTATTTTCTGACGCGAAATTTTTCGTAAATTTCATAAGGCAGCGCGTAAATATAAGCGACCTTAGGAATACTCGTATGAAAAGCCGTATCGAAGCAGGCTACCTGCAGCGCATTGGGCAGACCTTTCCTCGCAGCCTTTATGCCGGTGAGATTGGGCGGATTATGCAAAGGGGCAAGGTCGGCAAATTTCTCAATTGACGCTATAACCCTATCATCAATCACGGCCGAGGCAGTAAATTCTTCGCCGCCGTGGACGACACGATGACCGACGGCAGAAATCTCAGAAACATTCCTTATTACGCCGGTCTGCGGATTCACAAGAGTATCGAGAATCAGCTTCATACCTGCTGAATGGTCGGCTACCTTTGTCCTGATTTTATGCTCTTTCGAGTCGCTGAAATGGTTTAACTGCGAGGATTCTTCGCCGATTTTTTCCAGAAGCCCTTTTGCAAGCACTTTCTCGGCAGGCATCTCGAACAACTGATATTTGATTGAACTGCTGCCCGCGTTGATAACAAGAATTTTCATTCGCTGCTAATCCTTTCCGCTAATCGCCGTAAAATCAAATAATTTGTTATAACAATCCTCGGCATAAGGTCAACCGAATTCCAGTTCTGCTGTAGAAAACTGCGATATTTTAAGCAGAAATAAGGTTTTAGCTTCGCGCACAGAGTAAAAAAACCCTGCTCCCTGAACCCTTGAGAAGTTAAAATCAATAAAATTGGTCTTGAAAGCTGGCAGGGATTTCTCTAAAATCATTCAAAACAGTTTAAAGGGCGTAAAATGGACGTGATACCCGCGATAGACCTTCTCGGCGGCAAATGCGTTCGCCTAATACAGGGTGAATATCATCGCTATATAAATTATGGGGATAACCCCGCCGAAAAGGCGATTGAATTTCGGCAGGCAGGTGCCGAATGGCTGCATATAATCGACCTTGATGGGGCAAAAGTCGGCAGATGCGTCAATACTGATACGATTCGAGAAATCGTTCAGCAGGCAAAAGATTTGAAAATCCAGGTCGGCGGCGGCATTCGCGACAGAGACTCTATAACCAAAGTGCTTGATATGGGCGTAACCAGGGTAATCCTCGGCACTAAGGCTGTAAGCGATTTTGGTTGGTTCAGCGCAGTTGCAAAAGAGTTTGCCGGTAAAATCATCCTGAGTCTCGATGCAAGAGGAAGCAGAATCGCTACCGATGGCTGGAAAAAGGACAGCTCGCAGGAAATTACCGACCTTGCCAAAAAAGCAGCCGAGCTTCCGCTTGCCGGAATTATCTACACTGACATTAACAAAGACGGTATGCTGGCCGGGCCGAACATTGAAAGAACTAAGGCTTTGGCCCAAACCGTAAATATTCCCGTTATCGCAGCAGGCGGAGTAACGACAATAGAGGACATAAAAAAACTTGCCGAAACGAAGGTAATTGCAGCGGCTATTGTCGGCAGGGCGCTTTATGAAGGCACTATGAACCTCGCCGAGGCGATAAGAATCTGCAAACAAAGCATTTAATCGGCATAGCGAATTTTCTTTGACTGCCGGTTTAAAGTCATTATACTAATCGACTTAAACAAATCAGCTTTTATGGAGGCACCTAATGCATAAAGACAAAATCGTTGCAGAAGGTATTACATTCGACGATTGCCTGCTACTCCCGGCAAAGAGCGATTTCGTGCCGACCGAAGCAGACACATCAACAAGACTTACAAACAATATTAAAATCAATATTCCAATCTTATCAGCCGCTATGGATACCGTTACCGAATCAGCGATGGCAATCGCGCTGGCACAGGAGGGCGGCATTGGAATAATTCACAAAAATCTCGATATAGAAACTCAGAAACGCGAAGTAGCAAAAGTAAAACGCAGCGAAAACGGCGTTGTTCTCGACCCGATAATTATGAATCCAAACCAGACCGTCCAGCAGGCTCGTCAGGTAATGAACGAACAAAACGTCTCCGGAATTCCCATTATTGACGGCAAAAAGCTCGTCGGGATACTTACGCAGCGGGACCTGAAATTCCTCAGAGACGATACTGTGAAAATCAGCGAGGTTATGACAAAGGATATCATCAAAGGCCCTGCCGATACGACCCTTGAACAGGCAAAGGACATCCTGCAAAAACACAGGGTCGAAAAACTCCTGCTGGTCAACGATAAAGGAGAGCTGGCTGGTCTTATTACGATGCGGGACATCGACCGCTTTCAGCAGTTTCCAAACGCCGTTAGAGACAAACGCGGCAGATTAAGAGTCGGTGCGGCTGTCGGCGTAAAAGATTTCGAAAGAATCGAAGCCCTTATAAAAGCGGAAGCCGATGTGCTGGTGGTCGATACGGCTCACGGCCATTCGCAAAATGTTATCGATACGGTCCAATATATAAAGAAAAACCATAATATCGAGGTAATTGCAGGCAATATCGCGACAGCAGAAGCAACAGTCGATTTGATAAAAGCCGGCGTCAATGCCGTAAAGGTCGGCATAGGTCCCGGAGCAATCTGCACGACAAGAATTATCAGCGGCGTCGGTGTGCCGCAGATTTCGGCTATTATGAATTGTGCCGAGGCGGCGGATAAATTCGATATACCAATAATCGCAGACGGCGGTATAAGATTCAGCGGCGATATAACAAAGGCAATCGCAGCAGGTGCTTCGAGCGTAATGTTAGGCTCACTGCTCGCCGGCCTTGCCGAAAGTCCGGGACTGCTTGTTATCTACAAAGGCAGACAGTTTAAGGAATATCGCGGAATGGGTTCGCTTGGTGCAATGGTTAAAGGCTCGGCGGACAGATACGGCCAGAAATCGAGCTCCAAAGAAAAACTTGTTCCTGAAGGCGTTGAAGGCAGAGTGCCTTATCGCGGCTTGCTCGGCGATTTTGTTTATCAGCTTGTCGGCGGGCTTCGAGCAGGAATGGGATATTGCGGAGCGCCGACAATTGAACAGCTGCGAAAAGGCGCCAAATTCGTCAGGATTAGCGCAGCAGGCGTAACAGAATCGCATCCGCACGATGTTTTGATTACAAAAGAGCCGCCAAACTATTCAACAAGAGAAATGATTGAAGATTGATTCATAAAAAATATGAATGAAACAATAGTCATCATTGATTTTGGCAGTCAATACGGTCAGCTAATCGCGCGGCGGGTGCGCGAACATAACGTCTATTCGAAAATTTATCAGCCGGGCGTTTCGGCAAAAGAGCTTGCACAAATAACAAATCTCAAGGGCATAATTCTCTCAGGCGGGCCGGCAAGCGTTTACGCACCAAACGCACCGACAGCCGATGAGAAAATTTTCGAGCTTGGCGTTCCGGTTCTCGGCATCTGTTACGGTATGCAGTGGAGCAGCAAGGTTCTTGGCGCAAAAGTTAAAAAAGCAAAATCGAGAGAATATGGAAGAGCGGTCATCACAATCACTGACACAAGCGATTTATTTGCCGGCATTGAAGATACCGCTACGGTCTGGATGAGCCACGGCGACCAGGTTGAAGCCGTAAATAAAGATTTTGAAGCGATTGCGAAAACAAATACCTGCCCTTATGCGGCAGTGCGGAATAAAAATAAAAAGTTTTATGGCCTGCAGTTTCATCCGGAAGTAAGTCATACGCCGAAGGGCAATGTCATAATGCAAAACTTCCTGTATAACATCTGCAAATGCAGCGGTGATTGGCAAATGAAAGATTTTGCTCAGCAGACAATCGAAAAAATCAAAAATCAGGCGAAAACCGGCAGCGTTATCTGCGGACTTTCCGGAGGAGTAGATTCCGCTGTTACGGCAACGCTTGTTCATAAAGCTGTTGGAGACCGGCTTAAATGTATATTTGTTGACAATGGATTGTTAAGAAAAAATGAAAAACAGCAGGTCGAAAGCACATTCAAAGACCATTTTCATATCGACCTTCATATAGTTGACTGGGGCAGGCAATTTTTATCCGGCCTAAAGGGCATAACAGACCCGCAAAAGAAAAGAAAAATAATCGGTAATGAATTTATCGAGGCTTTTAAATCCGAAGCAAAAAAAATCCCAAACGTAAAATATCTTGCGCAGGGAACGTTATATCCCGATGTTATCGAGTCCGGCAACAAGGACGGTAATCTGGCGGCGAATATTAAACTTCATCACAATGTCGGCGGTTTGCCTGCTGAATTAGGCTTTGAACTGATTGAGCCTCTGCGAGATTTGTTTAAGGATGAAGTCCGCCTTGTCGGCGAATACCTCGGCCTGCCTGAGCCAATCGTCTGGCGGCATCCGTTCCCGGGGCCGGGTCTTGCCGTTAGAATCATCGGCGAAATAACCGAAGAAAGATTAAACATCCTGCGTCAGGCTGATGAAATTCTTATCGACGAAATCAAGACGGCGGGGCTTTACAGAAAAGTCTCGCAGACGCTGGCCGTGCTTTTGCCGGTTGCGACTGTCGGCGTTATGGGCGACGAAAGAAGCTATGAAAACGTTATCGCGATTCGCTCTGTCGATACAACGGATTTTATGACGGCTGATTTTTCGAGAATACCTTATGATGTCCTGGGGCTTATCGCAAACCGAATAATAAACGAGGTTCGAGGTATAAATCGCGTAGTTTATGATATTTCATCAAAACCGCCGGCGACAATTGAATGGGAATAACAGAAAAATGAAAATTGAAGATTTAAAATTTAAAATTTTTTCTTTCATTTTCCTTTTTAACTTTGCTTCTTTTATGTTTGCTGCCGAGCCGAATGATGTAAATGACGTCAACATTCCGGTTCGTGCGACAGGTAATTTCCGGCTTGACGCAAAGGCGTTTCCAAAAGTCGCATTTGACGATGCGAAAAAGACTTATTTTAACAGCCATAATTTGATGCTTATTCTTTTAGCGGGCGGCGGAAGCATTGCCCTGCACGACTCGCATGCCGATAGCAAAATTGCAAATAATTTCGAAGACCATCGCTCGATTCCAAAAACTCTGGACAACATCACCGATATAGCGGGCAATCCCGGCACTCACTTTGCCGCAACCGGAATATGGTATTTGATGGCCGCACATAATAAAGACGATTTGAATGTCCAGCGAAGCTGGATAATGATGCGGGCTTTGGCTGTTACCGGCGCTACAACATTGATGCTC